>MDTF01003364.1_pt1 | contig 12574 bp, 12 predicted proteins | sample 811191 | NCBI WGS metagenome assembly MDTF01 (sample SAMN05326649, study PRJNA326480) | marine metagenome | isolation source: seawater | place: Southern Ocean | collected 2011
GATCCCAAAGAAGTGATACAGGAAGTTAAATCTACCGAACCCGAATTTAACAAAAACTTACTTAAAAGAGTCGAAGAACTTGAGCTTTCAGTCCGCTCAATGAATTGTTTAAAAAATGATAATATAATTTATATTGGCGATCTAGTTCAAAAAACTGAACCTGAAATGCTAAGAACACCAAATTTTGGAAGAAAGTCACTTAACGAGATAAAAGAAGTTCTTAACACAATGTCTCTATATTTAGGCATGGAGATACCAAATTGGCCACCCGATAACATTGCTGAATTGTCCAAAAAATTAGAGGAAAATATTTATTAGATGAGACATAAAATTGGATATAGAAAGTTAAACAGAACGTCAGAACATAGAAAAGCATTATTTAAAAATATGCTTAATTCTTTAATTAAGTACGAACAAATAATAACTACTCTTCCAAAAGCTAAAGAACTAAAACCTCAAATAGATAAAGTAATAACTATAGGAAAAAAAAATATTTTAAGTAATAAAAAAAGATTATTTTCTAAATTACAAGACAAAAAATCCGTTGTTAAAGTTTTTGATATATTGTCAGAAAGATATAGTAAAAGAAACGGTGGCTACTCAAGGGTTCTAAAAGCTGGATTTAGAACTGGTGACGATGCTCCAATGGCTGTAATCGAGTTAGTAGATAGAGATCCTGCTGCTAAAAAAGTTGACAAGCCAAAAAAAGTTGAAACTAAAGAGACAGACAAACAAGCTGAGACAAAGTCAGCAACAAAGTAATATTAAATTCTACACATGCCCCAACAGTACAAAGTAGATAAAGAATATCATAACGCACGCTTTGATAGGTGGTTTAAATCTAAAGTAATAAATTTACCTCAATCTTTAATTGAAAAAATTTTAAGAAAAAATAAAGTAAAAGTAAATAGAAAAAAAACAAAAACTTCTAGTAGGCTACAACTCGGAGATATTATCGAGGTTTATGATTTATCAAAATTTAAAGAAGAAACAAAATCTCGAATTATAAAATATAAACCTACAAAAAAAGAAATGGGTGAATACGATGATTTTATTCTTGAGGACAATAAAAATTTTATGGTAATAAATAAACCTAGTGGCATAGCTGTTCAGTCTGGAACTAAATCTTTTAGAAACATTATAGATATTTTGAAAGATACAAAGTATTTTGAAAATTCAAAACCCTTTATTGTTCATCGATTAGACAAAGAAACTTCTGGAGTACTTATTGTAGCAAAAAATAGAGAGTATGCACAACTTTTTACGTCTCTATTTAGAATTAGAAAAATTCATAAAACTTATATAGCCATCACTTATGGTAAAATATCTGACAGTATTAAAACAATGGAAGACGAACTTGTTACCTATGACAACAAAAAGAAAATTGTTCAAAAGGCAATATCTCACATGAGAATTATTAAAAGCAATCATTACTATTCATATGTTGAATTAAATCCAATAACAGGTCGAAAACATCAATTAAGAAAACAACTTTACAACATTGGCAATCCGATAATAGGTGATGATAAATACTTTATTAACAGAAGAGCAGATAAGACTAAAGTCAAAAGTAAAAATCTAATGTTACACGCATATAAAATTAAGTTTATTATCAATAATGTTAAATACAATTTTAAAGCAGAGTATAACAACAATTTTGAAGTTTTTTTAAAGAAAACATTTTAAAATTCTTTCAAATTTTGACAAAAAATATTAACAAGATTTTTATTTTGATCAGAAACTTTTTTTATACCTTCTTCCTTTATTGAAGTAATTTTACTATTTTCTAACCCACAAGGTAAAATTTTCTTATAATCTTTTAAATTATTTGAAACATTAATCGAACAACCATGATAGGCTACCCACTTAGTAATTCTTACTCCTATAGCAGCAATTTTTTTATTCTTTACCCATATACCAATATTTTTTTTATCTGAATTTGATTTAATATTGTATTTTTTAAGAAATTGAATGATGCTATTTTCTAGTACACTTATAAATTTTCTTACATCTCTTTTTTTTTTATTAAGATCAACTGCAAAATAAATTATTTTTTGCCCTGGATTGTGAACAGTTATCTTCCCACCTCTATTTGTTGAAATTACTTTTATTTTTTTGTCAAGAATTTCGTTTTTTTTTGATCTGATACCAGCTGTATACGTAATAGGATGTTCCAAAATCCATAATAAGTCTATTTCCTTGCCGATTTTTATTTTATCTACTCTTTTTTGCAGAAATTTCATAGCTGTTTTATAAGGAATTAGTCGTTTACTAATTTTTATTTCTATGCTCATTTAAATTGAATTTTATCACTATATGAACTAATAGTCACAAAAAAAACAATCAAAGGTTTTTATGAGTTTAGTTAAATCAATAGGCGGTAGAAAAGTTAACCTCGATTTTAATAAAGAATTTATCAACATTTTTAGTGACAAAATTAAGGTAGCAGATATAATTTTTATTAACCAAACTTTAAAAGAATTACATCCTTCGGATATAGCTAATTTAATTGAAAATTTGTCCTCAGATACTAGAGCAAAGCTTTTAGAAATAGAGGATTTTAATATAGATCCAGAAATTTTTATTGAAATCAATGAGTCTATACAAACTGAAGTTTTACAATTTTTATCTATAGATTCAGTGGCAAAAATATTAAAAAGACTGGCATCAGATAATGCAATAGCTATACTTGAAAATTTAGATGCTGATAAAAAAAATTTAGTTTTAGATAAATTACCTCCTAAGGATAGATTTTTATTAGAAGAAGGCCTTAGTTTTCCTGAAGATTCAGCTGCTCGACTCATGCAAAGGGAATTCACAGCTGTCCCAAGTAATTGGTCAGTTGGTCAGACAATTGATTATTTAAGGGAAAGTAAGGATCTACCAGAAGAGTTTTTAGAAATATTTATTGTTGATAATGACTTTAAGCCAATAGGTATTGTGCCTTCCTCTAAAGTTTTAAGAACACCAAGAGATAAAAAAATGAATTCTATTATGAAAGAAATGCCAGTTTCGATTTCAGTAAATATGGACAAAGAAGAAGTGGGTCATGCTTTCGAAAACTATAATTTAATTTCAGCTGGTGTCGTAAATAAAAATAATAAATTAGTAGGAATGATAACAGCTGATGATGTGGTGACCGTTGTTCAGGAAGAGGCAGAAGAAGATGCTTTAAGATTAGCTGGTGTTGGTAATGAAGAAATAACAGATAGTGTAATTATTAAAACTAAGCGCAGATTTAACTGGTTATTATTGAATCTTTTTACTGCCTTATTAGCTACATGGGTAATAAGTAAATTTGGTGCGTCTATAGAAGAAATGGTTGCTCTAGCATTTTTAATGCCAATTGTAGCGTCAATGGGTGGCAACGCAGGTATGCAAACTTTAGCCGTAACTATTAGAGCTATTGCCACAAAAGAATTATCATCTAGTAATTTTAATAGAGTTGTTGGTAAAGAATTTTTAATTGGAATTTTAAATGGAATTATATTTGCAATAATTACAGCCGTTATTGTTCAATTATGGTTTCAAGAAAATAAACTTTCACTTCTTATTGCCATATCAATGATTTTAAATATGATCGTAGCAGGTTTATTTGGCATTTTGGTTCCAGTTTCTTTAAAAAAAATTAATATTGATCCTGCGTTAGCATCAAGTGTATTTGTAACCACTATAACAGACGTAATAGGTTTTTTATCTTTTTTAGGAATCGGTTCTTATTTTTTTTTAAATTAAATATTATCAATCAATCTAGTTTTATTTAAGTAATAAGAAATAAATATATTAAATTTATTATTAAAATTTTTGGTGTTACTTAAATCTTTTAAATTTATAAAATTAATGTATTCAACTTTAGTGACACCAATTTTTAAAATTGTAGAATATATGTGATTTAAAGAATAGGGTTTTTTTTTATTTTTCTTGATATAATTTTTTAATTTTTTTATATATTTAAAAACCTTTGAAGCAATAATAAGTTGATTTGGAGATAAATTTTCATTCCTTGAAGAACATGCTACACCATTTTTCTCTCTAATAGTTTTACATTCAATAATCTTGATTTGAATATTTCTCTTATCTACGTGCTTTTTAATTAAATGTAATTGCTGATAGTCTTTTTTTCCTAAATATAATTTTTTAGGATTAATTACTTCAATTAACCTATTAATTATATCAACAACTCCTAAAAAATGTTTTTTTCTAAAGCGACCACATAGTAATTTACTAGTTTTTTCTAAAAATATTTTATTTTTTGTTTTAAACGAATAAATATCAGAAAAACTGGGTGTATACAAATAATCAACTTTATATTTTTTTAGAATTTCAAAATCTTTCTTGAGATGCCTAGGGTAGTTATCAAAATCTTTTTTTGAATTAAATTGTTTTGGATTTATAAATATTGAGACTAACAATTTATTATTCTTAATCTTAGCTTTTTTTAATAAGCTTTCGTGTCCCTTATGAAGCCCGCCCATAGTAGGAACAAAATTTAGACTATTTATTCCCTTAATTTCATTTTTTAATAATAATATATTTTTAAATATTTTCATTTGCACGATGTAATGTTATTAATAAATATAAGATTCTTATGATAAAACAAGCAATTATTCCATTAGCAGGTTTAGGTACTAGATTGTTGCCATTAACCACTGTAATCCCAAAAGAGCTACTTCCTATAAGCGGCAAGCCAAATCTTGAATACATTCTTGATGAGTGCATTGAAGCTGGCGTTAAAAAATTTATTCTTATAATATCGAAAAAAAAAATTGGGATAAAGAAATACTTCTATAGTGATAAATTTTACCAAAAACTATTAAAGAAAAAATTTAACAAAAATATCAACAACCATTATTTACGATTAAAAAGATATAGAAAAATGATAACTTTCGTTTATCAAAATAATCCTAAAGGTACTGGTGACGCTATATTGAAGTGTAAAAAATTAATAAAAGAAAAACATTTTTTAATGTTATTACCTGACGATATTATAATTAATAAAAATTGTTCTAAAGAATTAATTGAAATATATAATAAAACAAAATCATCTGTGATTGCAACTAAAACAGTTAATAGAAAATCTGTATCAAGATGGGGTATTCTAACACCTAAAAATAAAAAAAAAAAATATTTTCAAATTGCCAATGTTACAGAAAAACCTTCAATTAAAAACGCTAAATCCAATTACGCTATTATTGGTAGATATATTTTACCAAAAAAAATTTTTTCAGAAATTGTTAATTTAAAACCCGGTTCTGGAAATGAAATACATATTACAGACGCAATTAAATGTTTAATACTAAAAAAGAAAGAAAATTTTTATGCTTCAATTTTTTCAGGTAAATATCTAGATTGCGGAACATTATCTGGTTATATTAAATCTGGTTTGGACATTTCTAGAAGAAAGTAATTTATGAAAATTTGTATGATAGGAACAGGATATGTCGGCTTAGTAAGTGGTGTATGCTTTGCTGATTTAGGTAATAAAGTTTACTGTGTTGATAAAAATATAGATAAAATTAAAAAGTTAAATAATTGCATATCTCCTATATATGAACCTGGCTTGGATGAACTGATCAAAAAAAATTATGTATCAAAAAGATTAATTTTTACCTCTAATATTTCAAAAGCAGTTAATGAATCAGATTTAATTTTTATTTGTGTAGGAACACCAAATAAGAAAAAGTCTCACTCTGTTGATTTAAAATTTGTTTTTAATGCAGTGAAAGCAGTTGCTAAGGTTTCTAATAATAAAAAAATTCTTATCACTAAATCTACAGTTCCTGTGGGTACTGGCGATCAAATTGAAAAAATTTTACGGCAGATGAAAAAAAAAAATTTTGATGTTATTTCAAACCCTGAATTTTTAAGAGAAGGTGAGGCTATAAGAGATTTTAGATATCCTGATAGAATTGTAATAGGCACAAAGAATAAACATAGTATAAAATTAATGAAAAGTTTGTATTTGCCTCTTATAAACAAAGGTGCAAAATTTTTTACAACTAACAGAAGAGGAGCGGAATTAATTAAGTACGCATCAAATGCTTTTTTAGCCACAAAAATTACTTTTATAAATGAGCTCTCTAATCTATGTGAAAAAACAGATACTAATATTGAAGATATTTCTTTAGGCATGGGTAGTGATAGCAGAATTGGAAGTAGATTCTTAAGAGCTGGTCCGGCATACGGAGGCTCTTGTTTTCCTAAAGATACAAAAGGATTAGTTTCCACAGGTGATAAATATAAAATTGATCTTTCAATTGTTAAATCAGTAATAAAATCAAATCAAAAAAGAGTAATATTACACACAAATAGAATTGATAAAATTCTTGGCAAAAAAATTAAAAATAAAAAAATTGTATTTTTAGGTGTAACTTTTAAACCCAATACTGATGATATGAGAGACTCAACAAGTTTAACAATGATACCTTATTTGGTTAAAAAAGGTGCTAAAGTTTTTTATTACGATCCTTCCGGTGAAAAAGATGCATTTAGAAAAATTAAAAATTGTAAATTTTCCAATAATATAAATATAATTTGTAATAATGCAGATTTAATCGTGTTGCATACCGAATGGGATGAATTTAAATCATTAGATTTTAAAAAAATAAATAAAAATAGAAAATTTAAATTATATGATTTAAGAAATCTTTATAATCAAAATGATATGGTGAAGAAAAAAATTAAATATTACTCGATAGGAAGACCTGATATTAATTAATTTCAAATATTGCATCTATTTCTACACAGGCGTCCAGGGGCAAAGAATTTACACTAACAGCAATTCTTGTATGTTTTCCTTTATCTCCAAATATTTTTACTATTAATTCTGACGCTGGATTTATAATTTTTGGCTGATCTATGAATTTATTTGTTGAATTTACAAATCCTGATATTTTTAAACAATTATTAACAATATTTAAATCTCCATTACACGCTGCTTTTAATTGTGAAAGTATGTTTATACAACTATACTCGGCTGCTTGTTGTCCATCTTCAATTGTAAGTAATTCGCCAACTTTCCCTTTTATAATGGTTCCATCTTCTTTAATTGGTAATTGTCCCGATATATAAACTAATTTATTTACAATTTTAAAAGGAACATATGATCCTAGAGCAGGCTGTGCTGTGGGTATTTTAATATTTAATAATTTTAATTTCTCATTAATGTTCATCTATTTTTTCATATTACGAAAAACATCTGCAAAAGTTTTATTTTTTTCATCAAAGTTTTTTTTCTTTGCGTCTATTTCACTTTTTTTACCAATAAAGCATTTAGGATTTTTTAATTTATTTAAAAACGTAGTGCAGTCATCTGCATTTAATACTGTAAAACTAAAGGATGATATTATATAAGTTATTAGTATAATTTTTTTCATTTTATTTTCCTTTTTTTTTTCGTTGTTTTTTTTTTTTATTCTTAAATTTATCATATTCTTTCCTTTTTTCTATCAAAATTAACGCTTCCTCCATATTTAATTCACTAGGATCTTTTTCCTCAGGTATAGTTGCATTTATAGATTTATATTTTATATAAGGCCCATATTGACCTTTCATAATTCGAACCGGCTTTTTATCTTCAGGATGCTCACCTAAATCTTTTATTATTGAGGCAGAAATACGACCAGGTTTGGCTTCTGCTATCATTGTGACCGCTCTATTTATGCCAATAGAAAAAAGCTCTTCAACATTTTCTAATCTAGCAGATTTATTATCACATTTTAGATAGGGTCCAAATCTACCAGAATTAAGGGTTATATCCTTACTCGTGTCCGGATGTTGTCCTAAAACTTTTGGTAAAGAACAAAGAAATTTAGCTTTATCTAAATTTATATCATCTATATTAATTCCTTTTGGAATAGAAATATTTTTCATATTGTTTTCTTCTGTATTTTTTTTATTTTTTCTTCTTTTAGACTTTTTTTCTAATATTTCTATTTCTTTTTCGTACTGTAGGTAAGGTCCAAATCTACCATTTTTTAAATAAATTTCTTTCCCACTGTTATTAATACCGATTAGTTTAGGTTCGGCTAAATTATATTGAGCAGCCGCTTTTGTTTTTGAAAGAGGTCTAGTAAACTTACACTCAGGGTAATTAGAACAACCGATAAAAGCACCACCTCTAAAACTATTTTTTAAACTTAACTCACCATTTGAACAAATTTTACACTTTCTATCTATTTGATTACTTTGATTCTTTTCAAAAATTAAAGCTCCTAAGCTTTCATTTAACATATTTAAAACTTCCCTTGTTCTTATTTTTTTGACAGAGCTAACGTTGGCGTAAAAATCTTTCCAAAAATCCTGTAATACTTTTATCCATTTAATTTTACCACTTGTTATTTCATCTAATTGATTTTCTAATTTGGCAGTAAAATTATAATCAACATATTTATTAAATAATTTTTCTAAAAAGGCAGATATTAATTTACCTCTATCAGTAGGATGAAATCTTTTATTAATTTGTTCTACGTAATTTCTGGTAGATAAAACTGAAATTATACTAGCGTAAGTGGATGGTCTTCCTATCCCCAATTCCTCCATTTTTTTTACTAAACTAGCTTCTGAAAATCTTGGAGGAGGATCAGTATAGTGTTGCTCGGTATTTAATTTAAATATATTAACATCATCTCCAACATGTACTTCTGGTAAAATATTTTTTAGATCTTCTTCAGTTTCTTGAACCTGATACACTTTTAAGAAACCATCAAATTTTTTGATGGAACCACTAGCTCTAAAATTTATTTTATCATCAGTAGAAGTAATTAAAATAGTATTTCTGTAAAATTCTGCCGAATTCATCTGAGACGATAGTGCTCTACTCCATATTAAATCATAGAGCTTGTATTGATCTGAGTTAATATATTTTTTTAAATCCTCAGGTTTTCTTGTAATATTTGTCGGACGAATTGCTTCGTGGGCCTCTTGCGCATTTTTTGCTTTTTTACCAGAAAAATTATTCGGTAATTCAGGTAGATAGTCTTTTCCAAAATCTTTTTCAATCAAATTTCTAAAATCAGTTATTGCCTCTTTGGCAATATTAGTTCCATCTGTTCTCATATAGGTAATAAGTCCAGTTGTTTCACCCTCAATATCAATTCCCTGATATAATCTTTGTGCAATTTGCATTGTTCTTGATGCACCAAAACCAAATTTACTAGAAGCAGTTTGTTGAAGTGTAGAAGTGGTAAATGGTCCCAAAGGATTTCTTTTATGAATTATCGTATTAACATCTTTAATTTTAAATTTAGATAGATTAATTTGATTTACAGCTTCAACAATTTCAAATTTACTTTTAAATGTAAATCGTTCAATTTTATTATTATTAAATAAACTTAATTTAGAAAAAATATTTTTATTTTGTAAGTTAGTAAAATCAGAAGATAGAGACCAATATTCCTCAGGTTTAAATAATTCAATTTCATGCTCTCTTTCAGTTATAAGTTTTAATGCAACAGATTGAACTCTGCCAGCAGATTTAGAACCGGGCAATTTAGTCCACAAAATAGGTGAAATATTAAATCCAACAAGATAATCCAAGGCTCTTCTAGCCAAATAGGCTTCAACAAGATGCATTTCAATTTGCCGTGGATTTTTAATAGCATTTAAAATAGCATTTTTTGTTATTTCATTAAAAACAACTCTTTCTAGAGTTTTATTTTTTAAAAGTTTTTTAGAATCAAGGACTTCTTTAACGTGCCAAGCTATTGCTTCACCCTCTCGATCTGGGTCGGTTGCTAATATAATTTTATTGGAATTTTTAGCCGCATCTGTTATTTCTTTTAAATATTTTTTAGAAAATGAGTCAACTTCCCACTCCATTTCAAAATTTTTATTTGTATCAACTGAACCATTCTTAGATGGCAAATCTCTTATGTGACCATAGCTAGCTAGAACTAAATAATTTTTTCCTAAATATTTATTTATTGTTTTAGCTTTAGCTGGACTTTCTACAATAACTAAATTCATAATATTCTTATTTTCAAAATAATGACTATTTGTCAAATATTAAAAGAAATAAGGTCAAAAAATTAGCAATTTATAACTTAATTTTATTTTCTGTTTTATTTTTTAGTCTAATAATATTTTCTTTATGTGTATAGATAATAATTATAAATACTGTAAATAAATAAAAACTCATAGAAAAACTGTCTAAAAATAAAGAATATAAAAAAACTATAAAAGAAGAAATCATTGAAGATAAAGAAGAATATTTATAAATAAATAAAATAATTAACCACGTTAAGCCAAAAACAATTGCTAGCTTAAAAGAAAGACACAAAATAATACCCAAGTAGGTCGCAACACCTTTACCACCTTTAAATTTTAGCCATAATGGAAATATGTGTCCTATAAAACATATTAGCGCAGCAAAATAAACAAAGTCATCAAAATAAGTATAGGCTATAAAAACAGTTATATAGCCTTTTAAAATATCAAATATTAAAGTTAAAGCAGCAAGAAATTTATTTCCTGTTCTCAATACATTAGTCGCGCCAATGTTGCCTGAACCAATATTTCTTACGTCTTTTTTTAAAAATATTTTTGTAATTATTAGTCCAAATGGTATTGAACCAAGTAGATAAGAATATAAAAAAATTGTTAATAAATCTAAGGTCACTTTTGATTAAATACTAGTTCACCGTTTAAAAAAGTCATTAAAATTTTGCCTTGTAACTTTCTACCTTCAATGGCAGTATTTTTTGATTTCGATTTTAATTTTTGAGCTTCTACAACCCATGGAGTATCAAGGTCAAAAATACATATATCAGCATCTGCACCTTTTTTTAAAGTTCCTTTATTAATTTTTAATATTTTGGACGGATTAATAGTCAAGGTTTCTATTATTTTACTTAAAGGTAAAGATTCGTTGTGGTACATTTCAAGAGCGAGAGGTAGAAGAGTTTCTATACCAATAGCTCCAGTAGCAGATTGAGCAAAAGGCAATCTTTTTCCCTCCTCATCTTCTGGCATATGATCTGAAACAATAACATCTATTAAATTTTCTTTAATGGCATGTACTAATGCTCGTCTATCATCTTCTAATCTTAAGGGAGGTGAAAGTTTTAAAAAAGTTTTAAAATCACCAATATCATTCTCATTTAAAGCTAAATTATTAATAGAAACGCCTACGGTGAATTGTTTTCCATCATCTTTATTTTTTTTAATTACTTCAAGTGATTTTTTTGAAGAAATTTGATTTATATGGTACCTGCAAGGAAATTCACCTAATAAAGATAAATCTCTCTCAATTATAATTTTTTCTGCAATAGGAGATATGCCTTCGAGACCAAGTCTAGTAGAAATTTCTCCTTCATTAATGCAGGCATTTTTGGATAGCTCAAAATCTTCAGCGTGCTGCATAATTAAAACTCCTACGTCAGAAGCATAATCCATAATTCTTGCCATTGTTTCAGTATTTTGAACAGTTCTGTTTACGTCACTAAAACCTACTACTCCTCTAGATGAAAGTAAGCCAAATTCAGTCATCATTTTTCCAGCCATTTCTCTTGTTAGCGATGCACATGGGAATAGATTAATGGGAGCTTTATCTCTGCCTCTTCTAATAATAAAGTCAACCATCGAAACATTGTCTATTATAGGCTTTGTATTAGGCATTGTTACGACCGAAGTTACTCCTCCTGCTAAAGCTGCTTGAGACAAAGTTCTAAAATTTTCTTTATACTCAAATCCTGGCTCACCAACAAAAGCTTTCATATCAACTATTCCTGGTATCAAAATATTATTTTTTACATCAATTATTTCTGCGGTAGAAGAGGCATCATTTTTTTTTACATTTTCTCCAATAGCTTTTATTTTTCCTTCTATATCAATTACGACAGAACCATTCTCATCTATATTTTGTGATGGATCAATGATCCTTGCATTTATAAAAATTTTTTCATTCATTTATTTACAATAAATTTTTAAACAAGCCATTCTTACTGCCACTCCTAATTCCACTTGTTCTTTAATTAAACTAACATTTATGTCGTCCGCAAGTTTTGTATCAATTTCTACGCCTCTATTCATAGGCCCAGGATGCATTATCAAGGCATCTTTACTAGCGTATTTTAATTTTTCTTGAGAAAGACCGTAATACTCGTAATACTCTCTTTTCGATGGAAGAAATGATCCTTGCATTCTTTCATTTTGCAATCTTAACATCATTACGATATCACATGACTCTAAACCTTTTTTCATATCAGTAAATGCCTTAACACCGAGTCTTTCTATCGACCTAGGCATCAAAGTTTTTGGTGCAATCACATTTACTTCTGCGCCTAACATATTCATTAAATAAATATTAGATCTTGCTACTCGTGAATGTAAAATATCACCACATATAGCTATCTTTAAACCTTCAATTTTTCCTTTTCTATTTATAATAGTCAACGCATCTAATAAAGCTTGTGTTGGATGCTCTCTTCTACCATCTCCCGCATTGATTACCGCACAATTAACTTTTTGAGATAATAAATTGGGTGCGCCTGAATCCTGATGTCTAATTACAATAAGGTCTGGATGCATTGCGTTTAATGTCATTGCTGTATCAATCAACGTTTCTCCTTTTTTA
>MDTF01004165.1_pt1 | contig 12572 bp, 13 predicted proteins | sample 811191 | NCBI WGS metagenome assembly MDTF01 (sample SAMN05326649, study PRJNA326480) | marine metagenome | isolation source: seawater | place: Southern Ocean | collected 2011
AACACGATATGGAAGTGGGTATAGATGGAATGTTAGTTAATGAACCAAAAAAAATCACCATCTATATTACGAAAATTTTTACTATTTAATTTACTAGTTTTTTCGGTATTAGGCCTATTTACATTTGTATATCTCAAGGCAATTCAACCAAATTTAGTAAAGATCAAATCAACAAATCATTTAATAGTTATTAAAAATACATCAGATCATTTAAACCGTTTAAAAATAGACTTTAACGAGAAAGGCTTAAGTGCTTTTTTGTTTTCAGCTAGATTCTTGTTTCAAAGTTTAGATAGAGTTCAATTTTTTAATTTAAGTGGAAATTTAATTGGCGATACAAACATGTTGGATATTGATCAAAATGTTTTTACAAAATCTGCAACTATTGTTGAGCAAGAAATAAACAACTCAAACATTGCCAACAACAATAATCCAGAAAATAATGAAATAAATAATTCTTTAGAATATTATAAAGTAGTTAAGGATATTATTTTAAATAAATTAAAAAATGATCCTTTGATCATAGAGAATAAAATAAAAAATGATTTCTTTGTTCGTACGCTCAACAAAGTTTCAATTGAGGAAAAAATAGTTGGTTATATTTTAGTTAGTGAGCAAGCAAATGAAATTGTAGTGGCAGTGAAAGAAAGAAAAGACTTTATTATTAGAACTGTTTTAGCTGTTGCTTTAGTTATTTTAATTTTTTCTGTTTTTTTAAATAAATATATTTTGAAACCAATTAGCTTTTTAGTTAGATATACTGAGTCAATTAAAGCGAAGTCTAGTAAACCAGTTAATATAGACAATTTTTTTATTAGAAAAGATGAAGTTGGAACTCTAACGCAATCAATACATGAAATGACATTAGATCTCCAAAAAAGAACTAGTCGTGCGGAAACATTTTCTACTGATTTAGCTCATGAAATTAGAAATCCGCTAGCATCGTTAAAGGGAGCATCTGAGTTATTAGACAAAACAACAGAACAAAAAGACCATGAAAAATTATTGGGCATTATTAATCATGACGTTGAGAGAATAGAGAGACTCATTACTGATTATACTCAAATACTTAAAGATGAAGCATCTTTATCCAGAGAAAAAATGTCTAAAATAGATTTAAATAAAATTATTAGTAATGTAGCTGAAGATTTTAAACAAAGCACTGTAAGCTCAAACAAAAAAATAGAAATTAAGATAATCAATAAGAAAAATAAAGAAAATTTTTTTTTTATACTGGGTATAGAAAGCAGAATAGAACAAGTAGTTGCTAATCTTTTAGACAATGCAATTTCTTTTAGCCAAATCAATGATAAAATATTGATTGAAATTAATGACTTACAAAAAGAATTTTTGATAACATTTAAAGATGAAGGACCAGGTTTCAAAGAAAAAAATATAGATAATATTTTTAAAAGATTTTACAGTAATAGACCAAAAAATTTTGGAGAACATTCAGGTTTAGGACTTAATATAGTAAAAAATATCATAGAGCTTCATAAAGGTAAAATTAAAGCTTTAAACAGAATTGATACAAAAGGTGCTCAGATAGAAATATTATTACCAAAGTTCGGCTAGGATTGTTGCTTGCTAACAAGAAATTATATTGTTAAAACACCGCATATTATGAACGATTACAAAGTAAAAGATATTAATCTTGCTGATTTTGGAAGAAAAGAAATTTCTCTAGCAGAAACAGAAATGCCAGGTTTAATGGCATTAAGAAGAGAATACAAAAATAAGTTACCTCTCAAGGGAGCAAAAATTTTAGGCTGTTTGCACATGACCATTCAAACTGCTGTTCTAATTGAAACACTTATTGACTTGGGTGCTGAAGTGAGATGGTCATCATGTAATATATTTTCTACGCAAGACCACGCAGCTGCAGCTATAGCTAAAGCTGGTATACCAGTTTTTGCTTGGAAGGGTGAAACGGAAGAAGAATATTGGTGGTGTGTAAAACAAACAATCGAAGGAAAAAAAGATTGGAAACCCAATTTGATTTTAGACGATGGTGGAGATTTAACCGGGTTAATGCACAAAGAATATAAAGACCTTTTGAAAGATACTAGAGGAGTATCTGAAGAAACTACCACAGGTGTTTTAGCATTAAAAAAAATGGAAATTAATAAAACTTTATTAATCCCAGCTATTAACGTTAATGACTCAGTAACTAAATCTAAATTTGACAATTTATATGGATGTAGAGAAAGTTTAGTTGATGGAATTAAAAGAGCTACAGATGTGATGATGTCGGGGAAAGTAGCAATTGTTGCTGGATTTGGCGATGTTGGAAAAGGAAGTGCTGCATCTCTAAGACAAAGTGGTGCAAGGGTAATGGTTACAGAAGCAGATCCAATTTGTGCTTTACAAGCAGCAATGGAAGGCTACGAAGTTGTTTTAATGGATGAAGCAATCAAAGAAGCTGATATTGTTGTTACCGCTACTGGCAATAAAGACATTGTTACAGCAGATCATATGAGAGACATGAAAGACCGAGCAATACTTTGTAATATTGGTCACTTTGATAATGAAATCCAAGTTGATGCATTGAAGAATTATAAATGGGATGAAATCAAACCTCAAGTACACGAAATAGAATTACCAAGCAAAAAAAGAATAATCTTACTAGCTGAAGGAAGACTTGTAAACTTAGGCTGTGCAACAGGACACCCAAGTTTTGTTATGAGTGCTTCGTTCACCAATCAAGTTATCGCTCAAATAGAGTTATGGAATAATTCAGCTAAATATGAGAAAAAAGTTTATGTATTGCCAAAGCACTTAGACGAAAAAGTAGCAACACTCCATTTGGCAAAAGTTGGAGCTAAATTAACTAAATTGAGCAAAGAACAGGCAGATTATATAAGTGTTGAAACGGCTGGGCCGTTCAAACCTGATACTTATCGCTACTAACAGTAGCCAATGATCATAGAATCCTTAGATCAATTAAACCATATTTCAAAAAAAATTATTACAAAAATTAGCAAAGAAGATTGTATTTTTTTGTTTGGCGAAATAGGAGTTGGAAAAACTACCTTAACAAGAGCTATTATAAACAATATTCAGAATAATAAAAAAAGAAGTGAAACAGACGTGCTGAGTCCAACTTTTAATATTGTTTATGAGTATGAAGTTGGTGAGCTTAAAATTATGCATTACGATCTTTATAGGTTAAAAACCGAAAAAGAAGTTCAGCAACTTGATGTTTTTGATCAAAGTATACACAGTGTTAAGATCATAGAATGGGCTGAAATAATTAATGATAAACCTGACGATAGGCTTGAAATTTATTTATCTTATGAAAAAGAAAAAAATATGAGAAGAATTAATTTTAAAGGATTTGGAAAATGGAGTAAATTCAATGCAATATAAAATTAAAAAAATCTCAGGAGATGCTTCGTTTCGTGAATTTTATAAAATAGAAAAAAAATTTGAATCCACAATATTAGTAAAGGCTAATAAAGATAAATTTAGGAATTTAATTATTTATGCGGCTATAAATGAATTGTTGATAAAAAATAAAATAAAAGCACCAAAATTAATTAAAGAATTTTTTTCTACCGACATGATGGAAATAGAAAATTTAGGAAATCTCTCTTTCTTAGAATATATAAAAAATAAAAAAAATAAATTTAATGACTATAAAAAACTTATCGAGTTAATTATTAAATTACAAAATATAAAATTTGAAAAGAGCATTAAATTTAAAAAAAATAAAATAAAAATTAGAGACTTTAATTTAAAAGAACTACACAAAGAATCTGACTTATTTTTTGACTGGTATTTAAAAAATAATAGTAAAAAAAAAGAATTTAATAAAAATAAGAATAAAATAAAAAAAGAACTAAACTTACTTTATAAAACACTTTACTTTCAAGGAATGTGTTTTGTGCATAGAGATTTTCACGCATCTAACATAATGATAAAAAACAAAAAATTAGGTGTAATTGATTCACAAGATGCTTTAAGAGGTAATTTACTCTACGATGTTGCGTCACTTATCGATGATGTTAGGATTAAACTTCCAAAAGATCTTAAATTATCACTTTTTAATTACTATCTCTCCAAAACAAACAAAATAAAAAAAAAAAAGGAAAAATTAATAGCAAAAAATGATTTTGATATATTGTCTGTTCAGAGAAATTTAAAAATACTAGGTGTTTTTGTTCGACTTTGTAAAAGAGATCATAAATCAATTTACTTAAAGTATTTGCCATATATTTGGCGATTATTAGCATTAAGACTTAGTAACCCAATTTTTATTAACTTAAGGCATTTATTAGATAAAATTGTTCCTAAACAAAATAGAAATAAAATTAACTTTAATGACAATTAAGAGAGCCATGATATTAGCTGCAGGTTTTGGTAAGCGTATGCTTCCATTAACCGAACATACACCAAAATCATTAATAAAGATTGGACCAAAAAACCTTTTAGAAAGATCAATTGAGCTACTCATAAAAATAGGAATTAATGAACTAGTTATAAACACACATTACTTGTCTGATAAAATTGATAGCTTCTTAGAGAGTAGAAATTATGGAATTTCTATTAGCATTGTAAAAGAGGATGAACTACTTGATACAGGAGGTGGTGTTTTAAATGCCACTAAAAAATTTGAGAATTCCCCCTTCTTTATTTTAAATCCAGACACAATATGGAACAAAAATTACTACGAAGAATTAAAAATCCTCGAAAATTCTTATCTAGATAACAACAAGCCTATTTTGTTGATAGTAGACAAAAATATAAGTTATGACAAATCTTTCACAGGTGATTTTAATTTTACAGACAACAACCATCTCATTAGAGAAAATAATAATCAGTATATATTTACAGGTGCACAGATTGTTAATAGGTCCATTTTTAAAGGAATAGAAAAAAAAAATTTCTCTATGAATTTAGCATGGGATCAACTTTTAAAAGAAAAAAAATTACTAGGGCAAGAAAGCAATCAAACTTTTTTCCACATAAATAGTTTTAAAATTTACGAGGAACTAAATAAATTAAAATTTATTGATTAGTAATAATTGGGTTTTCCCTAGATTTATCCAGGTATTTAATTTCTTTTATTTCTAAATCTTGATTAAATTTAACAACAAGAGGGTTTCCTGTTGGTATCTCTAATTCATTGATTTTTTGGTCAGAAATATTAAACAATTTTTTACAGAGTGCCCTCAGAGAATTTCCGTGTGCGGCAATTATTATATTTTTATTATTTTTAAGATCAGGTTTGATTTTTTTTTCAAAAAAAGGAATTACTCTGTTGTATGTATCTTCTAAAGACTCAGTTAAAGGTATCATCCCTTGAGGTATACTAGTATTTAATGGGCTCAATAAAGAATGGTTTTTATCATCCTCAAGCATCGCTGGAGGTGATATGTTCCAAGATCTTCTATACTTATTAAACTGATCGTCACCTATTTTTTTCTTAGTTTCTTCTTTATTCAATCCAGTTAAAGATCCATAATGTCTCTCATTTATTTCCCAAGAAGTATTTAAAGGTAGATCCAGGTTGTTCTCTTGAAGGATAACTGACAGAGTTTTGATCGCTCTTTTTAAAAAAGAAGTATAGGCCACATCTATGTTTATATTGAGATCTTTAATTAATTGTCCTGATTTTTTGGCTTCTAGCATGCCTTGTTCAGATAAATCAACATCTACCCATCCAGTAAATCTATTTTCTGCGTTCCATACACTTTGGCCGTGTCGAGTTAATATTAATTTAGTCATAATAGTTTATTTTTAAATAGTGTGTACTATATTCAACCTATAATGAAAAATATTATATTTAAACCTATTGTATATTTATATTATTTGTCATTAGCTGTTTTATTAATTCTTTATTTATACCCAGGTAGTATAATTGGGTATTTTTTATACGGAGATTTAGGAAGGCAGCCTAATCTTGTTAGCAGTTCACTGGGCACATATATAAATCATTTTTTTTATTTTAGTTATTTAACGTCAATAGGAATGATTTATAGCTTGGCTGAAAAAAAATTTATTAATAGTTTTTTGTTTTTATTTGTACTTTCACTCTTCTTAGAATTATTACATCTTATTATACCAAATAGAGCTTTTGAATTAAATGATATTTTAGCTAACAGCATAGGTGTTGTAAGTACATTTTTTTTATTTAAATTTATATTTTTTTTATTTAAAATAATTAAAAATTAAATTATTTTATGAAATTTTTTTTATTTATAATAATTTTAGTAAATTTAAACATAAAAATAAATGCTAGTGAAATATATGGTTTTGCTATAATTACAGACGGGGACACTATCAAAATTTTAGATAACAAAATAAGACTTCACGGTATTGACGCACCGGAAAGAAATCAACAGTGTATAAAAAATACAAAAAAATATAATTGTGGAACAGTTGCAACAATGGCATTGATCAAAAAAATTAATAAAAATTTAGTCAGATGTGAAGTGCAAAAAAAAAAAGATAGATACAGCAGATATATAGGCGTGTGTTTTATAATGAAAGAAGATTTGAATAAGTGGATGGTTAGAAATGGCTATGCTGTTGCATATAGACGTTATTCCAAAGATTATATTTTAGATGAAAAATACGCTAAAACAAATAAAGTGGGATTATGGTCTGGAATATTTATTAATCCAGAAAAATGGAGAAAGCTGAATTAAATTCTTATATAAAATAAAAAGTGATTCATTTTAAAAAATTTCGATTTTACCTCATAATTTTTTTTATAATTGCGTCTTGTTCGTCAATACCTAAAAATACCAAAAATAGCTGTGCGATTTTTGAAGAAAGATACCTTTGGTACAAGCATACTAAAGCATCATATGAAAAATGGGGTGCTCCTATTTATTTACAGCTCGCATTTGTTAAAAAAGAAAGCGATTTTAATTGGCTAGCAAAACCACCGAGAAAAAAATTATTTAAGGTAATACCATTCAAGAGGCCTTCTAGTTCCTTTGGCTACTCACAGGCAGTAGTTGGAACATGGGAACAGTACAAGAGAGAAACTAATAATAAGTTGGCTACACGCGCAAGATTTAAAGATTCAGTTGATTTTATCGGATGGTATATAAACAAAACATCAAAAATATTAAAAATATCAAAAAAAGATGCTTACAGACAATACCTTGCGTATTACAAAGGTTGGGGTGACTACAAAAATTATAGGCAAGATAAAAAAGCAATTATTTACGCAAAGTCAGTTAAAGATTTAGCTAACAATTACAGAAAACAACTAACTGTGTGTCAAAAAAATTTAGATAAAAATAAATATATTATTTTTTAAGCTGTTTGTTTAACTCAACTTCAACAGCATCAATATTTTTTTCATCCTTACCAATAATGGAATAAATTGTTGGAATTACATAAAGTGTGAAAAAAGTTGAAAACAACATTCCACCAAAAATAGTTATGCCAACCGTTAATCTACTTGCTGCTCCAGGACCAGAGCCTACTATTAAAGGAATTACCCCAAAGATAGTAGAGAGACTTGTCATTAATATTGGTCTAAGCCTAATCGTTGCAGCTTCAATTATTGCCACTTCTAATTTTTTTCCTTCCCTCCTCAATTGATTGGTAAATTCTACTATTAAAATTCCATTTTTTGCAGCTAGACCAATTAAAATAATTAAGGCAATCTGGCTGTAAACATTTAACGAAGAACCAACTACAAGCAAGCCTAAAAGACCACCAAGTATTGCTAGAGGCACAGTAAGCATAATTGTTAGAGGATGTCTCCAGCTTTCAAACTGAGCACACATGGCTAAATAAGCAGTTACCAAGGCTAGAAAAAAAATTATGTAAAGTTCATTATTTGTTTTTTTATATTCTTCACTTTCACCTTTGTAAGCAATTTTAGCTTGTGGAGTATTTTTTTCTACGACATCTACTAAAAATTTTAACGCTTCGTCCAAAGAATAATCACCAACTAATCTTGCAGAAATAGTTACAGCTTTTTGTCTATTGTATCTTGCCAAAAAAGGTGACTTTCCTTCTTCACTATACTCAACTAAGTTTGAAACCGATATTAACTTTCCATTATTTTTGGACCTTACAAATACTTTACTTATACTTCCTGGTTCTTGTCTGTCTTTAATATCTCCTTGAAGAATAATAGAATATTCCTTTCCATCTTGAGTAAATTTAGTAACTGTTTTTGAACCAAAAATAGTTTCTATTGTTTTTCCTATATCTTTTGTAGAAACACCTAAATCTGCAGCTTTTTTTTGATTAATTTGGACATTTAGTTGTGGTTTGTTTAGATCAAAATCATCCTGAATTGAAGATAATCCTGGATTTTTTCTAGCCTCTGTTTTAATTATTTTTTTCCATTCGATTAATTGATCGTAGGTATTTCCAAGTACTACAAATTGAACAGGACTTTCAACTCCACCTGTTCTAATACCTTGAGGCATAACAGAAAATGCAAGTACACCAGGCACACTACCTATTTTAGCGAAAGATTCTCTTAATATTTTTACACCATGTCGCTTTCTTTTTGACCAATCTTCCAAAAGAACGATAATAAAACCACTATTAACTTGTTTTGATGATTTGCCAAAACCTGGAACTCTCATAATCAATTTCCTATACTCCCCTTTACCTAATTCAGGTAGCAGCATTGCTTCAATTTCTTCTGCTTTAGATTTCGTAAAATTAAAGCCAGAACCTTGAGGTGCTTTTATTATTACAAAAAAAGCCCCCCTGTCTTCTGGTGCAATTAATTCTTTAGGAGCAAAATTAAATAAAAATATAGTTAAAGCTAGAGTTCCACCTAAAAAGGCAATGATTGTTTTTTTTTTTTTTATCCACAAAAATAAAGATTCTTTATAGGTACTGGTAATACTTTTTAAAAATTTTTCGAACTTAGTTACAATTTTTGATTTTTCCATATTTTTTTTTAAAAATTTACTTGCTAACATAGGGCTCAAAGAAAGTGCAACAAAACTAGATATAACAACAGCAGAAGCTAAAGTTATTGCTGTCTGGGTAAAAAGAACACCTGTAATTCCTTTAATAAAAATCAAAGGAACAAAGACTGCTACTAAAACTACAGTAGTTGCAATGATTGCAAAGGAAACTTGTTTAGCTCCTTTATAAGCTGCAACTAGTGGACTTTCACCTAGTTCAATTCTTCTAACTATATTTTCTAACATTACTATTGCATCATCAACTACGATTCCTATCGCTAAGACTAGAGCCATTAAAGTAAATAAATTAATAGAAAAATCAAAAATATAGATTGCTAAAAAAGTAGAAATTAAAGAAACAGGCAAAGCTACTATGGGTATAATTAATGCTCGAAGATTTCCTAAAAATAAATAAATTATTATGGTAACTAAAATTAAGGCGACAAAAAGTGTTTTATATACTTCCGAAATAGCAGTTTTTATATATCTACTTCGATCAAAAGAAACTTCAAGATTTGTTCCTTCTGGTAATGTTCGTTCTATTTCATTAATCTTTTTTTTTATCCCCTTGGCTACATCAATAGTATTTGCATCCGATTGTTGATAAATACCAATTCCCACTACCTGTTTACCATCTCCTTTAAAAAGAGTTCTGGTTGATGCGGCACCAACCTCTACTCTCGCAACATCTTCTAACGTTATAATTGATCCATCTTTTGCTCTTTTAAGTGGCAATTTTTTATAATTTTCGAGCTTCTGGTAAGCTTTTTCTAATTTTATAGTTAAATCGATGTCCTTTGACTCAATTCTACCAGCTGGAAATTCAACATTTTCTGCTATTAAAGCTTGCTCAACTTCTTGTGTTGTTAAATCTCTTGCTGCAAGTGCTATTGGATCCAACCAGACTCTAAGAGACATCTCTCTTTCGCCGCCCAATCTAACTCTTCCAACACCTGGAACAGTAGAAAATGTATCTGTTAAAAATCGATCTGCATAATCTGTTAACTCAAGATCTGTCATTGTTTCCGAACTAAATGACAGCCACATTGTTGTTCTCATGCCTGCGCTCTGTTTGAAAATTTCTGGAGCATCTGCACCTTCAGGTAAATTATCTATTACACGAGCAACAGAACTACGAACATCATTAGTTACGTCATCAAGATCTAAACCCGTTTCAAATGTTAATGTAATCCTTGAACTTTCATCCTCACTAAAAGAATCTATTATTTCTATGCCAGGAGTTCCTCCTACAAAATCTTCTATTTTTTGGGTAATCTGAGTGTCTATTATTTCTGCAGAAGCACCTTTATAATCTGTTTGAATAGTTACAACGGGAGGCTGGACAGCAGGTAATTCATCGGTTGGAATTTCTTGAAAAGTGATTATTCCAAAAATAACTAAAATTATACTCATTACTGAGGCGACAACGGGTCTCTTAATAGATAAATCTGTCAAAAACATTATTTATTTTTTTGTTTGATTATTTTTATTTTACTTTTATCTCTAATTTTTGATACGCCCTCAACAACGATTTGATCTCCTTCGGACACACCGTCTAAGACAGATATTTTTCCAAAATTTCTTTTTCCAATTTGTATATTTTTTTTACTAACAGTTTCATCGTTAACAACATATACAAAAGCAGTTTTACCCTGGATTGTGACAGAACTTTCAGGGACACCAACCTGTTGAATTTCATCGTAAATAATTTTTACGGTTAATAATTGCCCGGGTATGATTTCAAATTTTGAGTTGTCTACTATTACTCTTGCTAAAATTGAACGTGTAGAAGGGTCAACACGCGAGCTAACAGATCCTATATTACCGTTAAAATTTTTATCAAATGCTGTTGAAGATATTTCTGCTTTAAGTCCTGACTTTAAAATACCAACAAAGTTTTCAGGTACTTTAATATCTATAATAATTTTTTTAAGATCATCTAATGTAATGATTAGACTGTCAGTACCTAACACTCCTTGAGCTATTTCCCTTGTACCGAGTCTTCCCTCAATCTCCGCAATTATTTGTTCTTCATTTTTTAATGTAACTATAACATCCCCAGCTTTGACAAACCTACCTTCAACGTCAAGTTTTCCTTTAATTTCATCTTTTTTTATTCTGTAGGTTTTAGAATTTTGAGCTATAGCAGTACCAAATGTCTCTATGCTTTTATAAAATGTAGATTTTTCAACAATTTTAACAATTACTCCTGGCGCAGGTCTTACGCTAAATTTTTTCTTAAAATGTAAGCCGACAAAATGTCTAGCTGCAATTATAGAAAAAATAATAATAAGAATAATTATTAATATTGTTTTAATTTTGCTTGTAGTTATCATTTTTATTTAAGCCCGTATTCTGACCAAGAACCATCGTATATAATTGGATTACTATCATTTATAATTTTATTAGCCATAGCTAAAATACACGCGGTAACGCCAGATCCACAAGTAAACACTTTTTGTACATCACCCTTGATACCTACGTGCTCAAAAATTTTTATTAATTCATCCTTACCTTTAAAAGTATGGTCAAATTTATTAATACATTCGTTAAATGGTAAATTTTTTGAGTTTTTAATAGAGCCATTTTTTAAACCTGGACGTGGTTCTGGTTCGGTACCTTCAAATCTTTTTTTTCCTCTAGCATCAACAACCTGAAAGTTATTTAGCTTTACATTTTCATCAATCTGAAACTTATTTAATACTAAACATTTAATTTCTTTGGCTAAGTAGCTAGTTTTATTATTTACAACAAAATTATTTGTAACTTTTTTATTATCAATTTTCCATTTTTTTAAGCCACCATCTAAAATAAAAATTTTACTGATATCATGACCAAAATAAATAAACATGTACCAACACCTACAAGAACTAATAATATCAGAATTATCGTAGATCACTATATTGTCTTGATTGTTAATTCCATAATTAGATATTATTTCTTGCCATTTTTTTTTAGATGGCAACATATGAGGCAATGTTGTATCGAATTCTGAATTCTTGTCTAAATCAAAAAATTGAGAATTTTCTATATGTTCAACTAAAAATTCTTTATATCCATCTCTTTTAGTTTTTGGCAGATGCCAACTTGCATCTAAAATTTTTACCTCATTTAAATTCTTTTCCAACCAGTCACTGTTAATCAAAGACATTATAGATTTCTTTTCATTATATATTTTTGATGATATTCTTCTGCCTTACAGTAATTTTTAATTTTTGAAATATTTGTTTCAATTTTTTCATCAAATTTTTCATTAAATAATTTTTTATATTTTTTAGCTGTATCTTTTTGTTGTTCATTTTCATAGAATATTTCACTCCTGTATTGAGTTCCCACATCAGGATATTGCATATTTTTTTGAGTGGGATCGTGAATTTTAAAAAAGATTTCTAGCAATTTCTCATAAGAAATAATTTTTTCATCAAAAGTTATTTTTATAGTTTCTGTATGTCCAGTTTTACCCGTACAAACTTTTTCATAATTAGTATTGTCACTATCGCCACCAGCATAACCAACTTCAGTTTCTATAACTCCAGTTATTTTGCGAAAAGTTTCTTCTGGTTTCCAAAAACAGCCAAGCGCTAAGTAAGTTTTTTGCATAATGAATTTAATGTGTTAAAAAAGATAAAGGATATTCAATTGTTTACAAAAAATCAAACTGGAGTTTTGTAT
>MDTF01004169.1_pt1 | contig 12572 bp, 13 predicted proteins | sample 811191 | NCBI WGS metagenome assembly MDTF01 (sample SAMN05326649, study PRJNA326480) | marine metagenome | isolation source: seawater | place: Southern Ocean | collected 2011
GATTTAAAAAGAATATTCCCAGAAAAAACATGGAGCAAATTACATTTACAAATAATCTATTATGGAAGAGAATTTTGTAAGGCTAGGGAATGTTATGGTTTGACTTGTAAAATTTGTACGACTTGTTATCCTAGTCGAAAAAAACCAGTTAAGACAAAAAAAGCTTGATATGAAAATACTAGGAATCGGTAATGCAATTGTTGACGTTATATGCAAAGTAGAAGATCAATACTTAAAGGATAATGAATTAACAAAAGGCACTATGAAACTTGTTGATGAGCTAGAGTTTAAAAAATTATTATTAACTCTAAAAATTGAAGAAACAATCTCTGGTGGTTCTGTTGCAAACTCTATAGTTGGACTTTCTCAGTTAGGTAATGATGTTGGTTTTATCGGAAAAGTTAATGATGATGTGCTGGGTAAAAAGTATGAGGAAGGACTAATTAAAGAAAATGTTAAATATTTTTATAGTAGAAAAAATGAGAGTATACCTACGGGTACATGTTTGATTTTAATTACACCAGATTCAGAGCGCACAATGGTAACTTTTTTAGGAGTAGCGGGAAAAATATCTGAAAAAGATATTGATGAAAATACCATAAGGGAAAGTGAAATGATATTTCTTGAAGGATATTTGTGGGATGAGGGCAACCCAAAATTAGCATTTGATAAAGCAATGTCACTTGCAAATAAAAAGGTACTGTCTCTATCGGATCAGTTTTGTGTTGAAAGACATAAAAACCATTTTTTTGATTTAGTTAAGAATAAACTTGATATTGTTTTTGCTAATGAAGAGGAAATAAAGTCTTTAATTAATGTAAAAAAATTTGAAGAGGTTATTAATTTTGGAAAACAGCTAAAAAAATTATTGATTATTACACGTGGAGCAGAGGGAAGTATTGCTATTACAGATAATGAAGTGATTGAATGTAGGAGTGAAGAAAACTTAAAGATTATTGATTTGACTGGTGCAGGCGATCTATTTGCTGCAGGATTTTTGCATGGTTATATAAATAATTTTGCAATAAAAGATTGTCTTCTTAAGGGTACAGAGATGTCATCGAAAATTATTCAAAAACTTGGTGCTAGACTTAATTAACTAATAAAATAACCATTTTTACCACTCAAAATAAAATTTTCATCATTAAATTTATCATTTAATTTTTTTCGGAGTCTATAGATATGTGTTTCAACAGTGTGTGTGTCCATTTCTGCTGAATAATCCCAGATATTTTTTTTTAAATCTAGAACTGTATGTTTTTTTTTAGAATCATTTAAATACAAAATAATTTCTATTTCTTTTTCAGTTAGCTTTAAATTCATAGAACCTTTAGAAAAAAACTTAGAATTTAGATTAAGTTCATATTGTTTAATATTAACTTTAGACTTGTAATTAAATTTTAGTTTAATTAACTCAATATTAATTAATTCTATTACTTTATTAATTGATAAAGGCAGACCTTCAAAAGAAAAAATATTTGTATTTTTAAGACCCTTTTTTGTCAAAAATTTTTGATTTGATTTTTTGATAATTAATAAATTATTTGAATCTAAATTCAAAGTTTTTAAAAAATCTTCTATATTTACAAAATTAACAATATTAAAAGGTAAATTAGCTTTTATTTCATCTAAGATTTCATATAGTAAATTAAAATCAATAATAAAAATATTTTGCTTAATCATATAAAAAACTATGATAATTCATGTAAAGAACAAAAACACCTTTATAATTGATGACTTTACATTAAAGTGTTGTGTTGGGAAAAATGGTTTAAATTCGAACAAAATTGAAGGTGACAATTCAACACCCAAAGGTCTTTTTCATTTAAAAAAATTATATTTTAGGAAAGATAGAGTGGACACTCCTAAGTGTAAACTTTCAAAAAGAATCATTAATAAAAATCATGCTTGGTGTGATGATCCAACACATAAAAAATATAATGAAGAGTTTTACACATCTGACAAAAATAACAGAGAAATTTTTTACAGAAAAGATCATGCGTATGATTATTTAATTACCACAAGCCATAATGAAAATAAAATACCTAATAAGGGTAGTGCAATTTTTTTACACTTAACTAAGAATTATAAACCTACCGCAGGATGCATTGCACTTAATAAAAAAGATTTTGAAATTGTAATAAAATTAATAAATTCAAAAACTAAAATTAAAATAGGTTAATTTCTCTCTCCAAAAATTCTTGAACCTATTCTGAGAAATGTTGAGTTATTTTTAGCTGCTTCCAGGTAATCGTCTGACATACCCATGCTTAAATCTGGTAAATTTATCTTAGTATTAATTTTGAACATTTCTAAAAAATAATTGTTTGTGTTTTTACTTTTTGGGGGAATGCACATTGTTCCTATTATATCCAAATCTAAATTTAAACATTCTTTGTAAAAACTTTCAATATTTTCAGTATTTACTCCAGATTTATTTACTTCGTTTCCTATATTAACTTGAATAAAAATTTTTAATTTTTTGTTTTGTTTAATCTGCTCTTCAGAGATTTTTTTAGCTAATTTGAAATTGTCCAAAGAATGTATATAATCAAATAAAGAAACGGCTTGTTTTACTTTATTTGTTTGTAGCTTTCCTATCATGTGAAGCTTTAAATGCTCAAAGTCAGACTTAATATTGTCCCATTTTTCTTTTGCTTCTTGGACTTTATTTTCACCAAAATGAAGGTGTCCATATTTTATTAATGGTAAAATATTATTTATTTTAAAAGTTTTACTTACAGCAATAATTTCTGGTATTTTAAATCTTTTAATTTTATCACCACTTTTTAGCTTTAATTCTTCTTGTATTGTAATTAAACTGTTTACACTATCATGCATAACTTTTTACCTAAATTTTTTACTTTTATAAAAACATTTGACAAAGATCATATCAAAAAATTAGATAATAATATTGGAATTATATACAGAAATTACTCTACAAATTATGATAAAAAATTAATTGAAGAAATAAGAAATTTTTGTAAAAAAAGTAATAAAAAATTTTATCTTTCAAATAATGTTACTTTGGCAAGAAATCTTAGATTGGATGGGGTTTATATACCGTCCTTTAATAGTCTTTTAAATATAGGTCATTTAAATGAAAAAAAAAAAATTTCTTAAAATTGGTTCAGCACATTCTATAAAAGAAATAAAGATAAAGGAAAAACAGGGTGTTAAATTATTATTTATTTCTCCTATATTTAAAAAGACAAATAAAAACAGCTTTTTAGGTTGTGTTAAATTCAATAACCTTACCAAACATACTTCTTTAAAAATAATTGCTCTTGGTGGTATAAGTGAGAAGAATATATCAAGAATAAAACTGACAAAAGCATATGGATTCGCCTCAATTACACATTTTAAAGAAAATCCTACCCTAAAAAAATTTTTGATCAAATGAAAAATAGTAGAAATGAACAAGCTAAAATAATTTCACAAAAAATATTTAATTTATTTACATCTGCTAATTATGATTTAGCGATTGTGCATTGTAAAAAAAATATAAAAAAGTTTCCTGAATATTTAGTTTTTTATAACTTATTAGGATCTTCATATATGAATATTGGAAAATACAGTTTAGCACGTGAAACTTTTGTCAAAGCATTAAAAATGGACCCCTCTAATATTTCAATAATGAACAACTTGGCAAATTCAGAAAAAAATATGTTTAATTATAATGTTGCCGAACAACTTTTTTGTAAAATAATAGACAAAAAAAAAGATTACCTCAATGCTCATGTAAATTACGGAAATTTAAAAAGGGATTTGAATGATTTTTCAAAATCGAACGAGCTCTATGAAAAAGCTTTACAAATTAGCCCTAACCATCCAATAGTTCTTTATTCTTTAGCTATGAACTATCAATCTTTAGGTAACTTCAAATTATCCATAGAGTACGCAACTAGAGCCATAAAAATTGATCCTAAACTTACAAGAGCAGACCTACTAATTAGTAAATCTAAAAAATATGAGTCGAATGACAAACATTTGTCTGAAATGCAAATTAAATTGAAAGATTTAAAATTAGATATTACCCAAAAATATTATTTACATTTTGCAATGGCAAAAGCTTATGAGGATATTAATCATATTGAAAAAAGTTATGCTAATTTAAATATTGGAAATAATTTAAAAAGAACATCATCTAAGTTTAATATTCAAAATGAAATTAGAATATTTAATGATATTAAAGAAATATTTTCTAAAATTGATTTAACGAATATTTCAAAAAATACCAACAATAATCAAAAGATTATTTTTATTTTAGGTATGCCTCGTTCTGGTACTACTCTCGTGGAACAAATTATAAGCTCTCATTCTAAGGTTTATGGCTCAGGTGAACTTCCCTATTTATCACAAATTATATCAGATGAGTTTATTGATAATTCACAAATATCAATAAACAAACTTATATCATTTTTAAATGATCATTCACCAAACAATCCAATTTATGATAAATATTTTTCATACTTAAAAAACTATCAAATAAATAAAGAATTTATTACTGATAAGGCTCCTTTAAATTTTAGATGGATTGGTTTAATTAAACTTTTTTTTCCTTCTGCAAAAATTATACATTGCTCTAGGGAGCCTAAAGATAATTGTTTGTCTCTATACAAAAATCTATTTGAAGGAAATTTGAACTTTTCTTATAATGAGAGAGATCTTGGTAGTTACTATAATTTGTATGCTAATCTTATGAAATTTTGGAGAAAATCTTTTCCCAATGGCTTTTTAGATGTTCAATATGAATCCTTGATTTCAGATCAAAATTTAGAAATTAAAAAAATTATCAATTATTGCAACTTAGAATGGGAAGAACAGTGTTTACACTTTAATAAAAACAAAAACCCAATTAAAACTGTTAGTACATCACAAGCTAGGAAACCAATTTATAATAGTTCAATTAAATCTTATCAAAAATTTCTACCTTATCTTAAAGAGCTTTTCAGTTTAGTTTAGACAAAAAAAAAGCCCCATAAATGGGGCTTTTTTATAAAGTTTTTTGTTAAACTAGAACGATAATGAAAGAGCTACTTGAGTAGACTCATCATCATTGGCTTCAGTTCCACCATTGTTTTTAGTGTCATTTTGTTGAGCTGTAATTTTAGCAGCTCCCATAGTGTAAGCTACAGCAAAACCACTGATATCTTCGTCTATATGAGCAGAACCAGCTTTAGTGTGCTCAATTTCTCTTTCACCATAAGACACAGATACGTTATCATTGATGTTAACAGCTATACCAAATGCTCGTGCTATCTCATTGTTTTTACTAGCAGCACCATGGCTAATTGAAGCAGCAGAAACACCAAACGTAGCCATTCCGAATGTGTAATTCGTAAATACTACCGCGTGTTCATCTATTTCATTATTACCAGTACCATTTTGTGCACCATTAGCAATTTCACCGTAACCAATACCAGCTGATAAACCTGCAACACCTAAAGTATCACCATCAGCAGTCAATGCAAAATCCCAAGAAGTACCACTTCCACCAATACCTGATGTAGAATCATCATCGTTAGCAACTCTAGAACCTTTCGATACTTGAGTAGATAAGTTTAAGCCAGCATATGTGTTAGCATAAACGAAAACACCTGAGTTTCCGCCACCTACTAAACCATTACCAACACCAGTTGTTTTATCTAAACCATCCCAGACTTCTTCAGCAGCAGTCGGAGTTTTATCATCAATAGTAGAAATTCCACCTGCGCCAACACCTTGGTCAAATGTAATTTTACCCATATCAACTAAGTCAACTGATAATGAAGCTGAAGATAAACCAGTACCTGCATCATTATTAGTAATAAGTAATGATGTTGTATAACCGTTAACTTCTCCAGATCCAGTAAATGATAAACTAGTGTTCATCCCATACGGGTTACCAGTCGTTTCTGATTGGTGGTTATTAAAATAAGTCAGTTTTGCTGATCCAGCTACAGACATTTCAACAGCTTGCGCTGAGATTGCTGCTAATGAACCTGCTAAAGCTGAAATACCTACTTTAGTCAATTTATTCATAATTTCTCCTTTATTATTTTTGTTATTTTTCATATATGAATTAAATGCAATTTAATCATTTTTAGATAAATACCTTTTAAATAAATGTAAATTTTAAATATTTATATTAGGTGTTGTAAAAATATCACACTTAAAATGTTATTTTTACTGCTTTTTTTCGAATAATACCTTATTAAAACTAATTATAACATAATGAACAAATTTATCACATTAAAAAAGCTATTTATTTTGTTTTTATTCGCAGGAATATTAAATTCCTGTGGAGGCTTTAAATATTCTGATGCTAGAAAAAACCCCACCAATGCTGATGATCGAATTAAAAAGAATATGGAAACTGGTAAAGGGTTTAGACTTGGTCAAATTGGGAAAGGTGGACCTAATGAATTTATGTTTGCATCCTCCAATCCTTTGTGGAGAGCAAGCATTGATAAATTAAGCTTTGCCCCCTTAAGTAATGTTGACTACGCTGGAGGGATTATCGTCACAGATTGGTTTAGTGATGGTAGCTCTAATGAACAAATGAAAATTACAGTTCGATTTCTTTCAAACGAGATTAGGTCTGATGCTCTTGATATAATAATTCATAAAAAAACTTGCAGTCAAACCACTAATAATTGCAAAACAAATACGATTAATAATAATTTAAATTCTGAAATTAGAATAGCAATTTTAAAAAAGGCTGCACAAATAGAAAATTCTGATTTAGCTAATACAAAAAAAAAGCTTGGTGAATACAAAATGTATCCAGATAAGAAAAAGAAAAAGAAAAAGAAAAAGAAGTAAATAACCTATTACTAGTTGTTTTTGACATTTAAAATTATTTAATATGGAATTAGAGAGATACAATTTTAAAATTGTTGAAGAAAAATGGCAAGATTATTGGTTTAAAAATAAATCATTTGTAGCAAAAATAATCAAGAATAAAAAAAAATTTTATTGTTTGGAAATGTTTCCATATCCATCTGGAAAAATCCATATGGGTCATGTTAGAAATTATACTATTGGTGATGTTCTTGCCCGATACAAATCTCTGCAAGGTTATAACGTTCTCCATCCAATGGGTTGGGATTCTTTTGGAATGCCAGCAGAAAATGCTGCCCGTCAAAATAATTTAGACCCTAAAGAGTGGACTAAAAAAAATATCTCAATAATGAAAAGTCAACTTAAGAAATTGGGCCTTTCAATTGATTGGAGTAGAGAAATATCCACATGTTCTTCAGATTATTATAAACATCAACAGCAATATTTTTTGGAACTCTATGATAAAGGCTTGGTTTATAGAAAAGACAACTATGTTAATTGGGATCCTATTGATCAAACTGTTCTTGCTAACGAACAAGTGGTTGATGGAAAAGGTTGGAGATCTGGTGCCCCAGTTGAAAGGAAAAAACTTAGTCAATGGTTCTTTAATATATCAAAATTTTCAAATGATCTTCTTGAAGGCCTCAATCAACTTGATGAGTGGCCAAATAAAGTCAAAGTTATGCAAAAGAACTGGATTGGAAAATCTTTTGGTTGTGAAATAGATTTTGAAGTTGAGGGTAATCCTGAGATTAAAAGTATTAGCTGTTTTACAACGAGACCCGATACCTTATTTGGATTTTCATTTCTAGCTGTATCAGTAGATCATCCAATATCAAAACTCTATGAAAATAATGAAGAATTTATAAAATTTAAAGATGATTGTTCAAAAACGGGAACAACGGAGGAATCTATCGCACAAGCTGAAAAAATTGGATTCAAAACTAATTTAATTGCAATTAATCCACTTGATAAGACTAGAAAAGTTCCTGTTTACTTCGCAAATTTTGTTTTAATGGACTATGGTTTTGGGGCTGTTTTTGGTTGTCCAGCACATGATCAGCGAGATTTGGATTTTGCTTTAAAATATAAGTTAAATATCCTTTCTGTAGTTAAACCTTCAGATAAAGGAGATGATTTTAAAGTTACAAAGGAAGCTTATACAGGTCCAGGAATTATCTTTAACTCTAAATTTTTAGATGGTTTAAAAGCTCCTGAACAATCGATTATAGAAACAATTAAAATATTAGAAAAAGAAAAAATAGGGAAAAAAAAAATCAATTTTAGATTAAAAGATTGGGGTGTTTCTAGACAAAGGTATTGGGGCTGTCCCATCCCAATTGCGTATAAAAAAAATAAAGAAATTATTAAAGTTCCTTTAGAAAAACTTCCAATAAAGCTTCCTGAAAAAATAAATCTCAAAACCAACGGTAATCCTTTGGATCATCAAGAAGATTGGAAAAAAATTATTATTGATGGTGAGGAGTGCACATTAGAAACTGACACACTCGATACTTTTGTTGATTCTTCTTGGTATTTTTTAAGATTTTGTTCACCCAAAAATAAAAATGTTGGCTTTGATATTGATGAAATAAATTACTGGATGCCTGTAGATCAGTACATAGGTGGAGTTGAACATGCAATATTGCACCTTTTGTACTCAAGGTTTTTTACAAGAGCATTAGATTATAAAATTGAAAAGATAAAATTTAAAGAACCTTTTAAGGGTTTATTCACTCAAGGAATGGTTTGTCACGAAACCTACAAAGATAAAAATAATAAATGGTTAAGTCCAGAAGAGGTTTTTTCTAAAGATGGAAAAGACTACTATAATAAAAAAAATACATCAGAAAAAATTAATGTTGGCCCCTCAGAATCAATGTCTAAATCAAAAAAAAATACTATTGATCCTGAAGAAATGATAAAAAACTATGGTGCAGATGCGGTTAGACTGTTTATCCTATCTGACAGTCCTCCAGAAAAAGATGTACAATGGTCGGACCAAGGAATGGTTGCGTCATATAAGTTTATACAAAAGTTTTGGACATTGCATAAAAAGATAACTTTCAGATTTCAGCAGCAACGAAATGAAACTCAAAGCTTTAGCGAGGCTATAGAGGGGTTTACAAATCAAATAATTAATAAGATTAACATTAGTCTAAATAAATTTAGCTATAATGTAATCATAGCAAATTTACATGAAGTCTATACTTTTTTTAACAAAACATTAGAGGAAGAGACTCTTAATAAAAACCTAATGAGCAATTATATAAAAATTCTAACTATAATGCTTCCTATAACGCCCCACTTTGCCAGTGAATGTTTAAGCGAAATAAGTACCGATAAAAATTATTTGTGGCCAAAGATTAACGATAAGTATCTCCAAAATAATCAACGCAAAATAGTTATACAAATAGATGGCAAAAAAAGAGGTTTAATTCTAATGGAAAAAGATATCAAAGAATCAGATTTAATTGAAAAAATTAAAAAAACAAAAGAATTGCAAAAATTTATACAAGAAAAAATTATTATTAAAACTATCTTTGTAAAAGATAAGTTAATAAACTTAATTTTAAAATAATGCTAAAAAAAATTTCTTTATTACTTTTGCTTTGCTCACTTTGGGGTTGTGATTATAAACCATTATACTTAAAAAAAAATGACTTGGGAAAACTAATAAAAATCACTACACTTAATGGAGATTCAAAAATAAACAAAACAATCGTGTCTTTTTTGAGATTAAAAGATATTAAAAATATAAACTCTGGATACACTTTGGTATTAAATAGTACCAAAAGAATTGATGTTGTCTCAAAAGACAAAAGTGGAAATCCATCAGTCTACAGATCGACAGTTATAGTAGATTTACTACTTAGTGACGCAAATACAACCATTAAACAAAAAGAATTTAATTCAAGTTTTACTTATAACAATTCTCAAAATAAATTTGATCTTTCTCAGTACCAAAAAAATATTGAGATAAATTTGATTAATGAGATAGCAGAAAAGATTTTCATTTTTTTAAAGTCATAGAAAATGATTTTAAAATTATTTGAACTAAACAAATTAAAATTAGAAAATTACAATTTTTATCTTTTTTATGGAGATAACGAGGGCTTAAAAGAAGAGACAATTATAAATTTTTTTGAAAAAAAATATCAAGGTAAGATTCATAGATATGAAGAGAAAGAAATATTAGATAATATTAGTGATTTTTATAATAATGTATTAACAAAATCATTTTTTGATAATGAAAAACTTATAATCATAAACAGAGTTTCAGATAAAATCAGAATAATAATTGAAGAATTGATAGATAAGAATCCTAAAGATATTCAGTTTATTTTAAATTCAAAAAATCTTGAAAAAAAATCAAATTTAAGAAAGCTTTTTGAAAAAGAAAAATCAGTTATATGTGTTCCATTTTATGAAGATAATAATCAAGCATTAAATTCTATAGTTAGCCAATTTTTTAGAAAAAAAAAAATTCCAATTTCACAACAATTAATCAATGTTTTAATTGAAAGAAGCAGGGGCGATAGAAAAAATTTGAACAATGAGTTAAAAAAAATTGAAAACTTTTCTACAAATAAAAAAAGTATCTCAATTCAACAAATAATTAAACTAACAAACCTTGCAGATAATTACAGCGCCTCTGAACTTATCGATCATGCACTAGCCAAAAATACTAGAAAAACTGTTACTATTTTGGGTGAAAATAACTATTCAGATGAAGATAATATTATAATCATTAGAACGTTATTGGCAAAATTGAAAAGATTAGTCAAAATTATTGAATTAGTAGACGAAAAAAACAGTATTGAACAAGCCATTTCTTCATATAAACCAACAATCTTTTGGAAAGACAAGCCACTTATTACTCAACAAATAAGGTCTTGGAAGAGAGATAATTTAGAAAGTTTAATTTACAAAACTAATGATATTGAACTTTTAATTAAAAAAAACTCTAGTTTGGCAAAAAATATATTATCAGATTTTATAATTAATAATTCAAGAAAAACTAATAATTAAATTTTATTATTTCAATTATTTTATTTAATTGATCTAAACCCTTATATTCCAATAATAAAGTTCCTGAATTATTTTTTTTATTTTTAATTAAAACATTAAGACCAATTTTTTCTCTAATTGAGTCTTCTAAATCTTGTAAGTTCGTATCTTTTGAGGGTTTAAGAGGGTGTTTTTTACTTTTAAAAATTTTAACAAAATTTTCTGATTGTCTCACTGAAAGATTTTTTTCAATTATTTTATTTGCAATAAATTCTGCATTGCTCAGACCAACTAAAATTTTTGCATGGCCTGGTGTTATTTTTTGAGTCTCAATTAACTTTAAAACTGACTCGGGGAGGTTTAATAACCTTAAAAAGTTAGTAATGTGGCTTCTACTTTTTCCAATAAATTGTGCTACTTTTTCTTGATCATATGAAAATTCTTTAATAAGACGTTGGTAGCCACGTGCTTCTTCAATTGCATTTAGGTCATTTCTCTGAACATTTTCAACAATGGCAAATTCTAATGATTTTAAATCATCAACATCAGCAATAGCAACTGGAACCTCGTGTAATCCTGCTTTTTGTGCTGCTAGCCACCTTCTCTCTCCTGCAATAATCTCATACTTTGAACTATCATCTTTAGATTTTCTGACAATAATTGGCTGAATAATTCCCCTCTCCTTTATTGAATTTGTTAAATCTTGTAAACTTTCCTCATCAAATACTTTTCTTGGTTGAAATTTATTACTTACAAGGTCAGATATTGAAACTTTGTTAATATTTATTTCAGTTTTTGTTTCACCTATTAAAGATGACAACCCTCTACCTAAACCTTTTTTTATTTTATTTGTATCCATTATGCTACACCCTCTATTTTTTGTTCTTGATTAATAAATTCATCTGTAAAGTTAAAATATGATTTACTGCCAGGACAAAATTTGTCATAGATTAAAACTGGCATACCATGTGATGGTGCTTCTGAGAGCCTAACATTTCTCGGAATAACTGTTAGATAAACTTTTTCATTAAAAAAGTCTCTTGCTTCTTTTTCTACTTGCGTAGATAACTTATTTCTTTTGTCAAACATTGTTAAAAGTATGCCCCTAATTTTTAATTCAGGATTTAAATTAACTTTTATGCGTTCAATGGTTTTCATTAATTGTGTTAGGCCCTCTAATGCAAAAAATTCAGTCTGCAATGGCACTAATAATGAGTGAGAAGACACCAGGGCCATGACTGTAATTAAACTTAGTGATGGCGGGCAATCTATAAGTATATAATCATACGTTGCTCTAGAATCATTTAAATAAGGGGTTAATTCGCGTTTTAAAATGAAGGCTCTCATGCTATCATCAGCTGTCTCTACTTCAAGTCCAGATAAATCTACATTTGAAGTAATAATATCTAAATTTTTGAACTTTGTTTTTCTAATCACTTCAGAAATTTTCTTTGTTCCATTCAATACTCCATAAATTGTATCGCTCGAATTTTCTAAATTAGACAAACCAAGTCCTGTAGTAGCGTTTCCTTGTGGATCAAGATCAATTACTAAAACTTTTTTTTCTTGCTGAGCTAAACCAGCAGCAAGATTGATAACTGTTGTTGTTTTTCCAACTCCACCCTTTTGATTTATTACAGAAATAATTTGCATTTGTTTTTTAATGTTTTTTTTTAATATTTTTTATATTTAATAAAAATGAATCTTCGCTTGTAATACTTTTTTTCTTTTCAAAA
>MDTF01007692.1_pt1 | contig 12572 bp, 13 predicted proteins | sample 811191 | NCBI WGS metagenome assembly MDTF01 (sample SAMN05326649, study PRJNA326480) | marine metagenome | isolation source: seawater | place: Southern Ocean | collected 2011
AGGAATCGGCCTCAAACTCATCCTTGCGTGACATACCCGCTGCGACCATGTTGACTGCCATATTGGCAATCCACGGGCCAATAAATGGGATGAACCTATTCAAGGTTACAGCTAGAGCGGTACGTACGGCATTTTGTCCTGAGAAATCGATCATGCGGCGCTTGGTATGTCCCAAGGCGACATGGCCTAATTCATGTGCAATGACGGAGCTCATTTCTGCAGCACTCACCTCACCATTGTCAAATTTAGCCAAAAAACCTCGGGTAATATAGATCTGACCATCGGGTGCTGCTAGGCCATTAACTGGATCAATTTCATAGACATTCACATGTAGCCACTTGAGATCGAGAGCATGTGCAAGCCGCATGAAATGTTTCTCTAGGGCGGCGTCATTCAAAGGTCTGGACTGTGCGGCGAGAGTACGCTTGGTTTGGGTGACTGACACTAGGTAACTTACTAGCCCTACGATCACTGCGAACCCTATGGGTATAATAATATGCATAAGGTTTATATGGCGCAGGTGACGAGAGGTTTCAATCATAGCTTGGATTTAAGCTGGCACATACTAATCATGATAAATTTTTTTATCTGTTAATTAAGTTATTAACTTCATCCCCGATGAAATTCCATCCAGTGTCATCGGGACCATACGATTTTCAAATATTTTTTGAACCATGGCAATTGACTGGGTATGGGGCCAGTACTTTTCAGGGATAGGGTTCAACCAGATTGAATTTTTCCACTGCTCTTGGGCTCGCAGGAGCCATTGTTGCCCCGAAATCTGGTTCCAATGCTCATTCGCACCACCCGGATAAGCAATCTCATAAGGCGACATTGACGCATCTCCTACAAATATACACTTATAATCCGAACCGTAGGTGCGTAAAACCTCTTCAGTGGGTATTTGCTCCGTCCATCGACGTTCATTGTCGCGCCATAGGCCTTCATAAAGGCAATTATGGAAATAATAGCTTTCCAGGTGCTTAAACTCTGAGCGCGCGGCCGAAAATAGCTCCTCAACCAATTTTATATGTGGATCCATTGACCCACCTACGTCCAAAAGCAGAATCACCTTCACAGCATTTCGCCGTTCAGGGCGGGTTTGCACATCTAAATAACCATTTTCAGCAGTTTTTTGGATGGTTGAGTCGAGATCTAACTCGTCCTGTGCGCCCTCACGGGCCCATTTCCGTAGCCGTTTTAAAGCGACTTTTATGTTGCGTGTCCCAAGCTCAACATTGCCGTCGAGGTTTTTAAAATTACGCTTATCCCAAACCTTAACCGCGCGTCCGTGTCGACTTTCATCTTGCCCCACGCGTATGCCTTCAGGGTTGTACCCATAAGCGCCGAAGGGCGAAGTACCTGCGGTCCCTATCCACTTGCTACCACCTTGGTGCCGTCCCTTTTGCTCTTCTAGGCGTTTCCGCAGTGTTTCCATTAGCTTATCAAATCCACCTAATCTCTTAATTTCGGCTTTATCGGCTTCTGATAGTGTTTTTTCGGCGAGTTTGCGAAGCCACTCGTCGGGTAGACTCACCTTTTCGAGCATGTCTTTAGGACTGATTCCTTCGAGACCCTTAAATGTAGTAGCAAAGGCCTGATCAAATTTATCTAAATTACGTTCGTCTTTAACAAGAATTGTACGACCCAGAAGATAGAATTGATCCATATCATATGTAGCCAGCCCCGCTCCCATTGCTTCTAAAAAGCTCAAAAATTCCCTCAGAGATACTGGGATGTTATGAGCTTTTAGATTTTCAAAGAACGGCAAAAACATGTTTGTTAGCCCATACGCAGTATGATTACATTCGCAATAAGAGCTAATAGGCCACCAATTATTCCACAGGCGGCCCCATATTGCAGCATATCCAATATTTTACCTTGATGGCGCATAGCTAAAAAAACTCCAAAAATAGCACCAAGTGCCAAACCAAAATAAGTCATGTGTTGTTCCGTTCTTGTGAGTAACACGGGCGATGAACCCGTTTGGCAATCATTATACCCGCGGCATCTTGGGCCATACGGCCTGTCCAGACGACGGATTTCCTATCTTTGATTGCGCGCCATAAAAGCCAAGCGTTCAAACAAATGCACATCTTGCTCATTTTTCAACAGCGCACCATAAAGCTTGGGCAATGCATTCACCCCATTACGCCGCAAATCTTCTGGTGTGAGGTCCTCAGCAAGCAGTAATTTTAACCAATCTAAAACCTCACTGGTGGACGGTTTTTTCTTCAGGCCCGGTGTGTCACGAATCTCAAAAAACTGGGTTAATGCTGCTTCCAAGAGCTGGGATTTTATTCCGGGGTGGTGTACTTCAATTATCTTACGTAGCGTCTCCGGTTCCGGAAAGCTGATATAATGGAAAAAACAACGCCTCAAAAAAGCGTCTGGCAGTTCTTTTTCATTGTTCGATGTAATGATGACCACCGGACGATGCAGCGCCTCAACAGTGGCGCCGGTCTCGTAGACATGAAAGGCCATGCGATCTAATTCTTGAAGTAAGTCGTTTGGAAATTCGATGTCTGCCTTGTCGATTTCATCAATTAGTAACACTACTTTTTTATCGCTGGTAAATGCCTGCCAAAGCTTACCTTTTTTGATGTAATGGGCAACGTCATGCACCCGCTCATCACCGAGTTGGCTATCTCGCAAACGGCTAACAGCATCATACTCGTACAGGCCTTGTTGGGCCCGGGTGGTTGATTTAATGTTCCATTCGATCATCTCCAAGTTAAGAGATTCGGCCACTTGAAGTGCTAATTCGGTTTTGCCTGTACCGGGTTCACCTTTGACTAAAAGTGGGCGCTCTAGGGTGACCGCGGCGTTGACTGCAACCGCGAGATCATCCGCAGCAATGTATGTATCAGTAGAAGTAAATTTCACAGCAAGAATCTTTCATTATTTAGTTGTTAATAACATGTACTCTCAGATGATCCAATTGCGGTTTTTTACGTGACAAATAGGTAAACGTTGGATACATCGCGCTTGAGGGGCTGTTGTCTTTAGCAGTGATCCATTTGAATTTGCGAGTTATGTTATATGAAAGCTGAGGTACTCTTGCCCGACGATTATCGCCCCGCTGACGATGAGCCCTTTATGAATAGCAGCCAGGTGGAATATTTTCGCCGTAAGTTGTTAAGTTGGAAAAGTGAATTGTTGTCTGACAGCAAAGATACTATTGAGGCTTTGCAAGATAATACACGTGCCATTCCAGATATATCTGATCGCGCCAGTGAAGAAACGGATCGTGCGCTCGAACTGCGTACTCGGGATCGCCAACGTAAGCTTGTGTCCAAGATTGACTCTGCTCTTCGCAGAATTGAAGAAGGCGAATATGGATATTGTGATGAGACTGGTGAGCCAATTTCTCTGCGGCGTTTGGATGCACGTCCGATCGCAACTATGAGTTTAGAAGCGCAAGAACGCCACGAGCGGCGTGAAAAGGTTCATCGTGATGATTGAGATTAGTTTCCATACAATGAAGATTCTGTCTCTTGAAGTGCTGTTTTAAGCGTCCAGTTGCACCCAGACGGGTACGTGATCTGACGGTTTGTCACGACCTCTGATGGAGAAATCGATTTCGCATTCTATCAGGAGATCAGCGCAGTTTGGTGTCAATAAAAAATGGTCAATTCTAATACCGTTGTTACGCTGCCAGCTTCCTGCTTGATAATCCCAGAAAGAATAATGCCCAGGACCTGCATTGCGGCTCCTAAAGGCCTCCGTAAAGCCAAGATTCATTATGTCGCGAAAAGCCGCGCGTGATTGCGGTAGGTATAGCGCGTCGAACACCCAAGCTTGGGGCTTTGCTGCATCATCAGGTTGCGCAATTATATTATAATCACCAGCCATCAGAGCGGGTTCTTCGGCTTCTATAAGCTGCTGCGCTCGGAGTCTTAGGCGCCGCATCCAATCTAATTTGTAATCATATTTAGGGCCTGGAGCTGGATTGCCATTTGGTAGATACAGACCACATACTCGAATTGGGAGTTTGCCTATAACGGTTGCTTCAATCCAACGGGCTTGCTCATCGGTGTCATCGCCAGGGAGGCCACGGACTATGTCCTCAAGTGGAAGCTTTGACAAGATAGCCACACCGTTAAAGCTTTTCTGTCCATGTGTTTCCACTCGATAGCCCAAGTCCTCAAAATGCTCTCGCGGAAAGTTTTCATCCACAGACTTTATTTCCTGCAGAAGGACCACATCCGGTTGGGCCTCCTGAAGCCAAACGGTTAGTGCCTCTATACGAGCTTTGATACCGTTGATGTTAAATGTCGCAATTTTCATTAGGAAATTGGTTTCCTATCTGTTGGTTGGCCAGGCTAGCTAAGCCCAAGTGGACATTGTTGCTACATTGAAAAAGACACACCACAGCCACAACTTGAGGATGCATTGGGGTTGTTTATTACAAACCGTGCGCCAATAAGCTCTTCACTGAAATCGATGACAGCGGAAGCAAGGAAAGGCAAAGATACGCTATCAATTACCACAGATTCGCCGTGGCCACGAAGCACTAAGTCATCGTCTTTGACCGCATCGAGATCGATTTCGTATTGGAAGCCTGAGCAGCCCCCCCCTTCAACTGCCACTCGCAAGGACTTACCTTGGGCCTGAGCGCCAATTTCCGCAAGCCGCTCAAAGGCGCGGTTCGTAACTTTAGGGGGCATATTTAACATTAGAAATTGCTCACATGACATTATAAGATACTAGACATATAAGGGGATATAAGGCAGCCGACAAGGTGGACATTATGACAGCAAGTTTCGCATCACACCCTGATACCAGCCGGGGAAGGTTGTTTAGAGAAAAAGAAAGCGAATTTAGAACCTGTTTTCAACGTGATAGAGATAGAATTATACATTCCAGTGCCTTTCGACGGCTGAAACATAAAACGCAAGTTTTTGTTGAACACGAAGGAGATTACTTCCGCACGCGGCTAACACATTCCATCGAAGTGGCGCAGGTAGCACGGACGGTTTCCTGCGCCTTAGGCTTGAATGAGGAATTAGTGGAAGCAGTTTCACTGGCCCACGATCTTGGTCACACACCCTTTGGCCACACTGGGGAAGACGCGCTTGATGCCCAAATGAAAAATTTTGGAGGTTTTGATCACAATGCACAGGCTGTGCGTATTGTGACTGCTTTAGAGCAACATTATGCTGATTTTAACGGGTTGAATTTGACTTGGGAGTGCCTTGAAGGCATTGCAAAACACAATGGCCCAGTGCCGTTGCCATATCCACCAGCGTTATTGGAGTACAATGAACATCATAATTTAGAGCTGCACACCTACGCTAGCGCTGAAGCGCAAGTGGCTGCCTTAGCTGATGACATAGCTTATAATAACCATGATTTGCATGATGGCCTGCGCGCGGAGGTTTTTACCGATGCCCAAGCCGCTCAATTGCCTATCGTTGGTGAAGCTTTTGCTGCGGTTGATAAAGTGTACAAGAATTTGGACATGCATCGCCGTAGACATGAGGCTTTGCGGCGGGTATTCGGGGCGATGGTCGACGATGTTATGGCTAGCAGTTCTATCCTGTTAACTAACTCTGGGGCTCAGACGTCGCAAGATGTCCGTAATTTAGATTACTCTGTGGTGCAGTTTTCGCCGGCCCTCTTGAAAAACCTAAAAGAGATCAGGGGCTTCTTGTTTGAAAATATGTACCGAGCGCCCAAGGTGATGGAACAGCGTGAACATGCCGCCCAAGTAGTGGGTGATTTATTTCAAATATTTATGTGTTCACCAAACATCTTACCCGAAGAGTGGGGCAGGGTAATGTCTTCTGGTGTTACAGATTTTTACAAGGCACGAGTTGTCGCAGACTATATTGCGGGAATGACTGATAGATTTGCACAACAAGAACATGATCGTCTGCACAGTGTCCGTTGACCTGACGGTAGAATTTGCTAAACCCGAACCGTACCGTGGGATAATGATATGAACCTTTTTACTGAAATCCGTAACCTAGTTATTGCCAGTTTGCAGCATATGCAGGCCCAAGGAGATCTGCCCGCTGGGCTCACCTTTGATGCAGTTACTGTTGAGCCCCCACGTGATTTGGCTCATGGCGAAATGGCAACAAATGCTGCAATGGTTGTGGCAAAACCCTCACAAAAAAAACCACGTGATATTGCGGATAGTTTGGCTGTACTTTTAGCTGCAGATGATCGGATTGAAAGTATTGACGTGGCTGGCCCCGGCTTTTTGAATCTTCGGCTTGCACCTAAGATTTGGAGTGTCGTTATAGCCGCTATTTTGGCTGATACTAAAGGATTTGGACGATCTGATACGGGTTCGGGCATCAAAATTAATGTGGAATATGTATCGGCAAACCCAACCGGTCCGCTGCATGTGGGCCATACGCGCGGTGCGGTGTTTGGTGATGCTTTGGCCTCCTTATTGGACTTTGCGGGCTACGACGTGACCCGTGAATATTATATTAATGATGGTGGTGCGCAGGTAGATGTCTTGGCCCGTTCCGTCTACCTGCGTTATCTTGAGGCACATGGCCAAGAAGTAGCTTTTGAAGATGGTACATACCCAGGAGACTATCTCATTGAGGTTGGACAAGCCTTAAAAGCCCAGGTGGGGGATGCCTATATTGGTGTTGATGAGCATGTCTGGCTTTTAGCGGTCCGTGAATTTTCAACTAAAGCAATGATGGACCTTATCCAGATAGATTTACTGTCTTTGGGTGTAAAAATGGATGTATTCTATTCTGAAAAATCGCTTTATGGCACTGGGCGCATTGAAGCTGCGATCCAAGATTTAAATAATAAAGGTTTAATTTATCAGGGCATTTTAGAGCCACCTAAAGGTAAGAAGCCTGATGATTGGGAGCCTCGCCAGCAAACACTATTCAAATCTACTGACCACGGTGATGATGTAGATAGGCCCGTACAAAAATCTGATGGTACTTGGACCTATTTTGCGCCCGATATTGCATACCATTATGATAAAGTTACCCGTGGCTTTGATCAGTTAATTGATGTGTTTGGCGCTGATCATGGCGGCTATGTAAAACGAATGAAAGCGGCCGTTTCCGCCCTCTCGGATGGTAAAACTACGCTAGATATAAAACTTACACAGCTAGTCCGGCTTTACAAAAATGGAGAGCCGTTCAAAATGTCCAAACGGGCAGGGACATTTGTAACCCTGTCCGATGTGGTTGAGCAAGTTGGAGCTGATGCAACACGGTTTGTAATGCTGACCCGCAAAAACGACGCGCCGTTAGATTTTGACTTTGATAAGGTTTTGGAGCAGACAAAAGAAAATCCAGTTTTTTATGTACAATACGCCCACGCGCGCATTTCATCGGTTTTGCGTAAAGCGGTATTGAAAGATATCGCTGTAGATGATGAAACTTTAGCAGCGGCCGACTTGGCTAGTTTGACTGATATTACAGAATTAAAATTAATCGGGAAATTGGCTGAATTTCCGCGCCTGATTGAGACAGCTGCACGCGCTAATGAGCCACACCGAATAGCGTTTTATCTTTATGATTTAGCTTCAGAACTGCACGCTCTGTGGAATAAGGGAAATGAGAAACCTTCATTAAGATTCCTGCAAGAGGGTAATCATGCCACAAGCCAAGCAAAAATTGCTTTAATTCGAGCAACGGCTGTTGTCATCTCAAGCGGCCTAGGTATTCTAGGGGTCAAGCCTGTACATGAAATGTGATAACGTTAGGTCATGTAGGCGTAAATGACGCAGTTTAAAAAGATTCAGGAAGAGACCTGGGCATCGAGGCGACATGGCTAATTCAACTCATGAAGTGGCAACGGACACAGATCGTGCAGATCCCGTATCCTATGTAAATATTGTGGGATCCATAATCTCTTTAGCTGTTTTCGTGGGTATTTTCGGATGGGGCATGCAAACAATTTTGCGTGATAGTTCAGGAGTCCCGGTCGTAAGGGCATTAGATGGTCCCGTACGTATCGCGCCCGAAGTTCCAGGTGGTGTTCTGGCTTCGCATCAAGGTTTAACTGTAAACGAAGTTTCTAGTAGCCAAATCCATATTGCATTAGATGATAGGCTCCAATTGGCTCCGCGTCCGATTAATTTGATGGCGGAAGATCAACCGATGGTAGTGCTCTTAGTCGAGTTTGCAGAGAAATCTTTCCGTGAACTGGTGTCGCTCGAAGCTGTGGGTGCTACTGATGAGACGCCTTCTATTAATGAAGCACGGGGGGTTTTGGCTGAGGTTTTTACCACCAGCACGCTGTTAACACCAAATGTATCTGATACCATAATGACCGATTCAACTAATTCGCCCGCATCTATTGGTTTTGGGCTTACTGTATCATTGCGCCCACGAGTTAGGTCGACTGCAATGGTATCACAACCGAGTTTGGCGCAGGTAGTAGCTGCGCAGCAAGTTATTTTACGGGGTGCGCCGATGGCCCAGCTCGGGGCCTTTGGGAGTAAAAAAATGGCTATGCAGGCTTGGACAAGGTTGTCTCAACGTCATGGCAACTATCTGGTTGGAAAACACCATGTTATTCTGGAAGCTACAGTAGGTGGCACCATCATCTATCGATTGCGAGTGCATGGATTTTCAAGTTTGGCTGAGTCAAGACGAATTTGTACAGCGTTAAATAGCCAAAATGCGGAATGTTATTCAGTACTTATGAATTAGGATAAACATGTTGACCTCTCTTTCTCCATTCATTTTTGGCTGTGAGGGCTACCAGCTTTCTCCTAAAGAAATTAATTTTTTCGCTGAAAGTCAGCCTTTTGGATTTATACTTTTTGCCCGAAACCTCGAAAGTCCTATCCAAATAAAAAACCTCTGCAAAGAATTAAGACTTGCAGTGGGATGGCGTGTGCCGATTATGATAGACCAAGAGGGTGGCCGGGTGTCCAGATTGACTTCCCCCCATTGGTTTGAATTCCCCCCGGCATTGGATCATGCTGATCGTATTAATTCGGAGCGCTTATTTTGGCTGCGGGGCCGTCTAATTGCTGAAAACCTATATAGCTGTGGTATCAACACCAATTGCGCGCCACTCGGTGATATTGCTAGTCCTACTACTCATCTAGTTCTGCGAAATAGGTGCTATGGTTCTGATAAGGCAAAAGTAATAGCCAATGCACTTGCGGTAGATTCGGGGCAGCGTGGTGGTGGTGTGTCAGGGGTATTGAAGCACATTCCTGGTCATGGGCGTGCGGAGCAGGATTCACATATAGCTTTGCCTGTGGTGTCTGCCAAACAATCTGATTTGAGCAATACTGATTTTGATGTGTTTCGGCATTTGAATAGTATCAATATGGGGATGACTGCTCATTTGGTATTTCAAGATATTGATTCTACTGCGCCTGCTACTCACTCTAAAATAATGGTAGATTTGATCCGCAGTGATATTGGGTTTGATGGCCTTTTGATAACAGATGATATCTCTATGAATGCCCTACAAGGGGATGTGGTTCAGCGCGCTAAAAAAGCCTGGGCCGTTGGGTGTGATATTGTACTGCATTGTAATGGTAATTACGAACAGATGTACAATCTTGCGAAAAGCAGTAAGCCATTGACTGAAATAACTAAACGAAGAATTAATCATGTAATTGCAAACTGGCCAATTAGGGTTCCTGTTGACATTCTGCAATTGAAAGAGGAATTTGATTCACTGATGAATGAGTGACATTAATGCAAGAAGAGTTATTTGAGACCCAATCAATTGCTGAGCGAGTAGCTTCAGAAACTTTAATCGTTGATGTCGATGGGTTTGAGGGGCCGCTGGACTTACTGCTTACACTGTCACGTACTCAAAAAGTTGACCTGCGTAAAATCTCCGTTTTAGACCTTGCTGTGCAATATTTAGAATTTATTGCGGAAGCTAAAGATCTGCGGATTGAACTTGCAGCTGATTATTTAGTAATGGCAGCTTGGCTTGCCTTTTTAAAGTCAAGATTACTGTTGCCGCCGGATCTCTCACAGTCTGGACCCTCAGGATACGAATTAGCGGCGCATTTAGCCTTTCAATTGGAACGCCTACAAGCGATGCGGGATTCTGCAGCAATATTAATGGCTCGCGATCAGTTAGGCCGCGATCGCTTTGGGAGAGGTGTCACTGAAGATGTGATGCGTCGCAAGACAGTTAATTACACTGCTAACTTGCTTGATTTGATGCAAGGCTATGCTCGCATTCGTACCAAGGATGATTTTAAACCGTTCGTTATGGACCGCGAGTCGGTTTTTACTATGGAACAAGCTTTGGAACGTATGCGTGGATTGATTGGATATTCTGGTCATTGGACTGATATTCTATCTTATTTACCCGATGGTTGGTCGGGTGATCCTAAAAAGCGCAGGTCCGCTACCGCATCGACATTTGCAGCTGCGTTGGAATTGGCAAAAGAGGGCAAAATTGAAATTAGGCAAGAAGATATTTTTTTACCTATCCAAATAAGAAAGAGGGCTGACTGAGATGGCTGATATGCAAGAGGAAAGCTTATTTGAGGCACCTCCTATTGCCGAACAAGAGCGTATGGTTGAAGCAATTCTATTTGCAAGTGCGGACCCGGTTTCCTTACGCGAAATGGCAGGGCGGATGCCGCATGGATCAGAGCCCCTAGTTGCAGTGCAAAACATTCAAAAGCGCTATAGTGGCTGTGGGGTTGAGATTGTACGGGTAGATCAAGCTTGGGCTATTAGGACCGCTGCTGACCTTGGCTTTTTGATGCAGCGTGAAACTGTTGAAACTCGTAAATTGTCGCGAGCTGCAATTGAGACCTTAGCAATTATAGCCTACCATCAACCTGTAACGCGAGCTGAGATTGAGGAAATTAGGGGTGTTGCGGTCAGCCGCGGTACTATTGATCAACTTCTGGAATTAGAATGGATAAAAATTGGTCGCCGTCGGCAAACTCCAGGTAGGCCAGTTACTTTTGTGGTAACAGAACATTTTCTCGACCATTTTGGTTTGGAAAATGCTCGGGACTTGCCTGGGCTGAAAGAATTACGTGCCGCAGGATTACTGGAAAATCGTCCAGCGCCCGGGATGGAAGCGTTACCTAACAATGAGAATTATGAAATTGCGCAAGAAAATTTATTTTCTGATCCAGAAGATGGACCAACATAATAATTTTGGTCATCGTGACAATGATTTAGATACATTAAAAAATCTAGTACTTAGATGCGATTATTAAGTCGTACGTCATCAAAATAATGACGATCTACACCTAAAGAAAGAGGTTCTTAAAAACATGGTTAATGCGCTAAATTGATAGGAACCTATAATCAAGAGCTCATCTTAAAGTGTTTAGATAGCTTTAGACCTTGGCCTTGATAGTTAGATGCTATTTCTTTGCCATATAGCTGTCTCGGTTTCTCTAACATAGCCTCATAAACCAATCGACCAACTACTTGGCCGTGTTCCAATACAAATGGAGCCTCATGGCAACGCACTTCCAACACGCCACGGCTGCCTTGACCATTGGCTGAAGCATGTCCAAATCCAGGATCAAAAAAACCTGCATAATGCACTCGAAATTCACCTACCATTGCTAGGTAAGGAGCCATTTCTGCGGCATAATCCGGTGGAATTGTTACGTATTCCTGGCTTACTAAAATATAAAAGGCACCAGGATCAAGAATAATTTTCTGGTCATTAGTACGTACTTCGTCCCAGTAATCTGCAGGCGCATATGCACCAATTTTTGCTAAATCAATTACACCAGTGTGTGGCTTAGCTCGGTATCCCACAATACCGCTTGAGGAGGGACTTAAATCGACAGAGAATCCTAGACCCTCTTGGATAACGGCTTCTCCAGAAACTAAAGGTGCCTTGGCATGTAGTGTCTTAAGATCGTAGTCGCCTAATATGGCGTTACCTATGCGAAAGCGTATTTGATTTAGGCGCATGCCTGGGCGCACCAGCACGGAAAAAGATCGGGGACAAATTTCCGCATAGAGTGGCCCTGTGTAGCCTTTTACTATCCGGTCAAATTCTTTACCAAAATCTGTTATTGTCCGTGTCAGAAGGTCAAGCCGGCCTGTAGAAGATTTAGCATTTGCGACTGCTTCAATTTCAGGGGGTAGATCAAGGCTTTCCATTAGAGGTATGAGATACACACATCCTTTTTCCAAAACCGCCCCTTGTGACAGATCAATGCGGTGCATTTCAAATTCGGCTAACCGTTCAGCTACTGTTACTTTACCTCCTGCTAGAAAAGACGCACGAACCCGATAGGCTACTTGTCCAAGACGCAAATCAAGTGACGCCGGTTGCACCTGATCATGTTGCAATGATTCAGTGATTAAAATCTCTCTTTTAGAGACCATGGCTTCAATTAGTTGGCCTGGAATAATACCTTGGCGCATACTGCCCCCTAAAAATTCAAAAAACCGCCCATGCCATAGGGCAGGGCGGTTGTTTATTGGTCGGGCTAGCAGGACTCGAACCTGCGACCTTCCGTCCCCCAGACGGACGCGCTACCAGGCTGCGCCATAGCCCGAACATGATGCGGTATATCAATCTCGACGTCGGGAGCAAGAGTATTCCACATCTGTTATTCACTTATGCGCTCAACTTTTTCTGAATATTTCGCAGTTTCTCAACAA
>MDTF01009242.1_pt1 | contig 12571 bp, 8 predicted proteins | sample 811191 | NCBI WGS metagenome assembly MDTF01 (sample SAMN05326649, study PRJNA326480) | marine metagenome | isolation source: seawater | place: Southern Ocean | collected 2011
CGTTGCGATATAAAAAGACTGCCAAAGGCAATCGTGCGGGCACTAAAAAACCCTTCAAGCAAGGCTCGCTCGTTCAAACCAAAATCCGCTGCTGTCGATTAATTATTATTTCCGCGGGCTGTGACACAGCAAAAATAAAGTAAATAGATAATACACATTCGATTAAAAGTCTAAATTAAACAACCTTTTAGCATTGTTTGTCGTCGCCTTAGCGATTACCTCAGGGGTGACTTGATAACACTCGGCGACTTTTTCCAGCACCGAGACTAGGTATTTCGGCTCATTGCGCCGATTCTTCGGCTTTGAGCCCAAATTACGGGGCAGTAAGTAAGGCGCGTCAGTTTCTATCAATAGTCTATCAAGAGGAATCATTGGCGTAATTCGCTGCAAATCCAATCCTCTGCGTTCGTCGCAAATCCAGCCAGTCACACCAATATACATATCCAGATTTAGGTAGTCTTTCAGTGCTGCTTCGTTATCGGTGAAGCAATGGACAACCCCGCCAATCAGCTTGTCTCGGTATTGGGCCAAGAGTCGATAAAAATCCTCATGGGCCTCTCGTTGGTGTAGGAACATTGGTTTATTGACATCTGATGCTAGTTCTAAGTGCCGTTCGAAAGCCGTCAATTGATCACTTTTGGAGGAGAAATTGCGGTTATAGTCCAGCCCTGTCTCGCCGACGGCTACAACATAATTGCCGGCGCTTAGGCGCGCTATTTCGGCGAATGCAGCATCATCACAGGTACTTGCTACATGAGGGTGGAAGCCCGCAGTGCTTGAGTGCATCGAGGGGTTGGCAGCACTAAGCGCTTGCGCTGCAAGACTGGTTTCCAAGTCAGTGCCGGTAAGCATGATATGACTGATATTGGCGTTCTTAGCATCTTCGATGACTTGACTGAAATCGCTGGCGAATGATTCGTGGGTTAAATTCGCTCCAATGTCTATAAGCTCCATTACTGCGCTTCCGTTGCTTTAAATTCAGCGCGGAAGTCTAGCCCAGTGCTGACGGCAATGACAGGGAAACTCCCTCTATGCGCCTAGGCGTCTAGCTATTAGCGGTCAATTGCTCGATAATAATGGTCCAAATTATTCATGAGTTGATGTTGTGGACGAACTAGTTTCGAAAAAAAACCTGAATTGGTCAGAGTTAGGCTTCAAGTATCATAAAACTGATTATAGATTTCGTGCTTTGCATAAAAGTGGCAAGTGGCAAGAAGGTGAGCTGATTACTGATGAAGCTATTAGTATTCATGAAGGCGCACCGTCTATCCATTACGCACAGCAGTGCTTTGAGGGCATGAAGGCGCAAACTGCTGTAGATGGCCGTGTGCTTTTGTTTCGACCTGACTTGAACAGTGAGCGTATGAATTCTGCCGCGCCTCGCTTATTGATGCCACAAGTACCTAAAGATTTGTTTATTCGGGCGGTAGAGGAAACGGTCCGTGCAAATTACGCTTGGATTCCGCCTTATGGCTCAGGGGCGTCTCTTTACATTCGCCCTATGTTAATAGGTGTTGGTGAAAACCTTGGATTGAACCCAGCACAAGAATTTGAATTCCGTGTCTTTGTCTCTCCCGTGGGGCCCTACTATAAAGGAGCCGGTATGGCGGTGATCTCACTTGCGGTTTCTGAAATAGATCGGGCTGCGCCTAGAGGCACTGGATCATATAAGGTTGGCGCAAACTATGCTGGAGGATTACTAGCGACCAGGCAGGCGCAAGAGCTAGGTGCTAATGAAGCCTTATATTTGGATGCTTCTGAGAACCGTTATATCGATGAAGCCGGCTCAGCCAATATATTGGTTGTCATGAACGATGGCACTCTGGTCACCCCGAAATCTGATGCTATTTTGCCAAGCATAACGCGTCGCTCGATTATGGAATTCGCTAAAGACCAGTTGGGCATGAATACGCAAGAGCGGCCAATTGACTTACGGGCCGAACTTTCAAACTTTCAAGAGATGGCTGCCTGCGGAACCGCCGCGGTGCTTTCCCCTGTAGGCAAGCTTTATTTTGATGATCAGTGGCATTCGGTTTATGGAGATGGCAGTGAAGTTGGGCCAGTTATGCAAAAGGTTTATGACACCTTGGTGGGAATCCAGAAAGGTGAGGTGAGCGATGGATTTGGTTGGACCCACGAGGTAAAAATTTAGGGCTTGGCTGTGTTTCGCGAAGCTCTTTATAAAATAGTGCCAGTCGGCACTATTTTTTTGACTAAAACTGGTAGTTAGCGCTTCCCTCGATTGGGATGCCGTTTATGCCGCGCCAGCGCGTAGTTTTTATTTAAGGGTCTTGTTTTGGCTCCTGATGACGGTATTTGAAAGCTTCTGTAAGCGTTGCTAGTACGCTGTATTACATAAGAAAATAGCGTTTATAGTGGCGGGATTTAAACAACTCGAATGCTTAGGGCGTTAAGTAGTCAAATTGATGACCGCTTCAATTTATTTCAACAGAAAACTTGACCCACTCGCATTCACCCCTTATATATGTGCCCTCCAGACACCCAGCAAACGGATTTAGATACCAATAAATGAGCAAATCGTTAGTAATTGTAGAGTCTCCAGCTAAAGCCAAGACTATAAATAAATACCTTGGTAACGACTTCATAGTGAAGTCCAGCGTGGGGCACATCCGCGACTTGCCTACTAGTGGCAGTGGCAAAGCTGTTGATACCAAAGCTCGCGCGGCGGCGGCAGCTATTACCCGCAAAATGGATCCGGAAGACAAAGTTGTATACAAGAAAAAGAAAGCTAAACAACAGCTTGTTGCTCGTATGGGCATTGACCCAGAAAAGGATTGGAAAGCAAATTATCAAATACTGCCGGGTAAAGAGAAGGTGGTTTCGGAGCTGCAAAAGTTAGCTAAAAATGCCGACCACATATATCTCGCGACTGACCTAGATAGAGAAGGAGAGGCTATTGCTTGGCATTTAAAAGAGGCTATTGGCGGCGATCCTAGTCGCTATAAGAGGGTGGTCTTTAACGAAATTACTAAGCGCGCGATCACCGAGGCGTTTTCTGAACCCGGTGAGCTGGACATGCGCTATGTTGAAGCCCAGCAAGCTAGGCGGTTTTTGGATCGCGTTGTGGGGTTCATGGTGTCTCCGTTACTCTGGGCTAAAGTGGCACGGGGCTTATCTGCAGGTCGAGTGCAATCGGTTGCAGTTCTTCTTGTGGTTGAACGTGAACGAGAAATCCGAGCGTTTATTCCTGAAGAGTTTTGGGAAGTATTTGCTGATTTAGCAACGCTTAAGAAGGCAAAGCTGCGCTGTCAGGTAGTTCGTCAGGACGGCAAAAACTTCCGCCCGGACAATCAGACTGACACAGATGCCGCGCTTAAGACGCTAGAGTCTGCTGAATTTACAATTCTGAAGAGAGAAGACCGGCCTACATCTTCAAAGCCCAAGCCTCCTTTGATCACCTCGACCCTTCAGCAGGCTGCCAGCACGCGCCTAGGCTTTGGGGTCAAGAAAACTATGATTATGGCCCAGCGCCTTTATGAGGCCGGCTACATCACTTATATGAGGACAGACTCAACCCATTTAAGTAATGATTCTGTAGCTCAGTGCCGCGATTACATTGAAAAGAGCTTTGGCGAAAAATATTTGCCCGAAGAACCTATCAGATACAGCTCAAAAGACGGTGCCCAAGAAGCTCATGAAGCTATACGGCCATCGGATGTTCGGGTTACCGCTGACAGATTAATGGGCATGGAGCCTGACGCGGTGCGCACGTACGCCCTAATTTGGCAATATTTTGTAGCCTGTCAGATGCCGCCGGCTAAATATTTAAGCAGTAGCATAACGATTGCCGCCGCAGAGTTTGAACTGAGAACTAAAGGCCGGATTATGCAGTTTGAAGGCTATTTACGTGTAATGCCATCGAAAGAGGAAGATGTTGTCCTTCCAGACGTAGACGTTGGCGATGTAATGAAGCTTGGCAAGCTTGATCCTTTTCAAAACTTTACAAAACCGCCGGCTCGTTTTACCGAAGCCAGCTTGGTCAAAGAACTTGAGAAAAAAGGCATAGGCAGGCCGTCAACCTACGCTTCGATCATTTCTACGATTCAGGATCGTGGCTATGTCCGTTCGGAGAGCAAACGTTTTTATGCCCTCAAGATGGGCGACATTGTGGCTGAAAGGCTGCAGGAGAGCTTCGGTGAGTTAATGAGCTATGACTTTACAGCCAAGATGGAAGAATCTTTGGATGCCGTAGCCAATGGCGATACTCAGTGGAAGAATTTGCTCAATGATTTCTACAAGGGGTTTACTTCCCAGCTAGCAGTTGCTGAATCTGATGAAGGGGGGATGCGCACCAATGATCCTTCAGAAACCGATATCGAGTGTCCGAAGTGCGGTCGTTATATGCAAATACGCACCGCTTCAACCGGTGTGTTTTTGGGTTGCTCTGGATATGGCCTGCCACCAAAAGAACGCTGCAAATCAACTATCAACCTGACCCCCGGCGATGAAGCGATACGCACTGATACTGCTGAGGAAGCCGAAAAACAAGAAAATATTCTGCTGAGACATAAGCGCCGCTGTTCAATTTGCAATACAGCAATGGATGCCTATCTTATTGATGAGACGCGGAAGCTTCATGTCTGTGGCAATAACCCTGACTGCTCTGGATTCGAAATTGAGGAAGGGGAGTTCAAGATTAAAGGCTATGACGGTCCGGTTCTTGAATGTGACAAGTGTAGTGCTGAAATGCAGCTAAAAACGGGAAGGTTTGGCAAGTACTTCGGTTGCACCAATGAAGAGTGTAAGAACACCCGTAAACTTTTGCGTAATGGGGAAGCGGCCCCGCCTAAAATGGACCCTGTGCCCATGCCTGAGTTGGAATGCGAAACCGTTGAAGATCATTATATTCTTCGTGACGGCGCCGCAGGTTTGTTTTTGGCAGCCAGTAAATTTCCGCGTAATAGAGAGACCAGAGCGCCTTATGTCGCAGAAATTTTGACACATAAAGAAGAGATTGATCCTAAGTACGATTTCCTTTTTAAAGCACCAGTCGAGGACGGCGAGGGCAATAAAACCCTAATTCGCTTTAGCCGAAAAACTAAAGAGCAATACGTTCAGACTGAGGTGGATAAAAAAGCAACCGGTTGGAAAGCTTTTTATGAAGGCGGAGCATGGGTGATTACAAAACCTGAGAAAAAAGCAGCTGCTAAGAAAAAGGTAGCAAAGAAAAAAGTAGTCAAGAAAAAAGCAGCTAAAACTAAAGTCGCTAAAAAAGCATCTACGTAAGAAGTCAAAAGTATCGAGAAAAAGTCAAAAAGGCCCCGAATGATAGGGGCCTAGAGAAGGTTTAAGAAAGTCTGCAAGGAAAGATCTTACAACAGATTTAGGAAACCCGAGCCGCAGCCCTAAACCGTGTTTAGTATTGTCTAAATCGAAAAATGCCGCTACAAGCGATTGTAGCGGCATTTTTAATGGGGCCGACGAACCAGGCTCTTCGCCCTAAACCATTATAAACTGACTTGGAATGAAGCCGGTGTATGCCAGCTAAGTCGACTAAGCTGCATGTGCCCCTAGGCCAATTAATGGCAAGTCAAAGTAGCTGACCCGCTTAAACGCCACGTCTTATGATACCTACGCTAATACCTTCGATTGCGAAGCTTGTGGTGGTTAAATCCACGACAATGGGGGCAAAGTTAGGGTTTTCGGCAATCAAGGTCACTGTGTTTTTGTCACCAGACTTATCTAGGCGCTTAACCGTTACTTCATCTTCGATTCTGGCAACAATAATGTCACCATTGTTGGCTTGATCGGTCTTGTGTACAGCTAAAAGGTCATCCTCAAATATACCAACATCTATCATGCTGGTGCCTTTTACCGTCAGTAGGTAATCGGCGCACGGGGTGAACATATCGGGGGGGATTTTGCAGTAGTCAGAAATCGATTCTTCTGCAAGTATTGGACTGCCAGCAGCTACTTGACCAATGATGGGCAGGCCTAATTGCTCTGTTATCGGTAAGCGAATGCCTCGAGAGGCACCTGGCTGCATCTCAATAGCACCCTTTCTAGCCAATGCACGCAAGTGCTCTTCGGCAGCATTGGGTGAGCGATATCCCATTTTTTGAGCAATTTCTGATCGTGTTGGCGGGAAGCCGGTTTCCTGTAAATAGTCTTTTATGTAAGCGAGAATTTCTCCTTGCCTAACTGTTAGCTTGTTCATAGCAAATCCCTCAGAATCAAAACAACTGTAATTATATACAGTTATCTGGTGATCTCAAGAAATCTTTAGCGTGAGGGGTTTTGCTTGCAAAATGCCCTCGCTATGCTGGCTGTAGCGGGCTGGCCTAGAGTATTTGGAAGTCGTCGCCGAAATCTATCATTTCAGGCTCGAACTTTGATAACGGGCCGGACCAGTCATCTGGGATAATTGCGTTGTCAGAATCTAGCCCATCTTCTGCGGATACCTCAAATGGACTACGCCAGTCTTCCGGCGGTTCAATAGAAGACAGCAAGAGGGATTTCCATGTGGGACGATCATACTCGCCGACCTCACCGTCAATAAACTGAACCTCGATGGTACGGCTTTCCTCATCTATGGCGACAACTTCAAACACCATGCCGCTAACGGCATCTGCGTACCATGCAGCAACCTCTGGGAGTAACTTTTGCATCGTTTATTGCCTCGCTAATTTGGCCTCTTTGATGTCGGCCTCGTTAATGTTGGCTTGCTAATGTGGCTTGCCTGATTTTTACCCAATTAGCTCTGTTTGATTGCATTATTAGAATTGTAATTAATAAAATAACTCAACCCTAATTTCTCACTATAGTTCGAAAATCCGATAAAGAAAAACATCTTTTGGCGCTAAAAGAGTTACTCTGCAAGGTTTTAAATCAAAAGTACCAGCTAAGTAGTTGAGTATGCGAGCATTGCATAATTTTGCCCGTCAAAAACTTATCTGTGATAATCACCCCTCAACGAATAAAGTGAAAAAACACCATGAATAATGCTTTGGGTCCATTAATGTTGGACTTGGAAGGCACCTCTCTTTCTGATTTTGAGAAAACGCTGCTGCAACGACCCGCAGTAGGGGGGCTAATTCTATTTTCCCGCAATTATCAGTCGCCTGAGCAGCTGCTAGAGCTTACCGCCGGCATTCGCGAGGTTAGGCCTGAGCTACTCATAGCGGTAGATCAAGAGGGTGGGAGGGTTCAGCGTCTTAAGGCTGGCTTTTTAAAGCTGCCGGCGCTGAGGTTGATTGGCGAGCTTTATGAGCAAAACCACGAGAAGGGGCTGGCATTAGCTAAAATTTGTGGCTGGGCAATGGCGGCTGAAGTTGTTCATCATGGCATTGATTTTAGCTTTGCCCCGGTCTTGGATTTGTTTACCCTGCAAAGCGAGATAATTAAGGATCGTGCTTTTGCTGCCGACTTTGCTTCTGTGAGTCTGATGGCTCAGGCCTATGTTGAGGGAATGAACGAAGCAGGTATGGCAGCCACTGGTAAACACTTCCCAGGTCATGGCACGGTTATAGCTGATTCTCATCTTGAATTACCGGTAGACTCTCGAGCGGCTGAGAAAATACTAGAGAATGATTATCAGGCATTTGCTCGTTCTGTAGCGTTTCTAGGGGCAATTATGCCGGCCCATGTGAAATATCCTTCGTTGGATGAAGACTGCGCGGGCTATTCATCCTATTGGATCAAGCAAAAGCTGCGCAAAGAGTTAGGTTTTGCTGGCGTGGTATTTAGCGATGACCTAACCATGACAGCCGCGCATTCGGCGGGAAACGTCTGCGTTCGAACGGATTTAGCGTTGGCAGCAGGCTGCGATATGGTGCTGGTATGCAACGACAGGTCTGCGGCGGTGGAGGTGGCTGATTATTTAGAAGCTAAATCCGCTATCGATGCGTTTGGAGAAGGCTCAGATAATGATGAAAAGTTAAGCCTGCGCCTAAAAACCATGTCGGCTCAAAAGAAAAATTTAAGCGATCTCTATAATTCGCAGCAATGGCTTGACGCGAGTGCTGCGATAGATGAACTACTAAAAAATAGCTCGAGGAAATAATGGAATATTTACCAAGTATAGAAAGTTTTAAAGATCTTAATTGGGGTGTCGAGGTTTTTGCCGCGGTGATGATTACGTTTGTAGGCCGCTATATCGCTATCAGAGCCTTGAACATCATGGGTAAGCATCTAGAGAAGACGCGCAATGTCTGGGATGATGCGCTGTTTGAAGCTGCGAGAAGGCCTGTGAGCCTTTTAATCCTTATGCTGGGACTAGTTTGGGCAGTTCAGATTAGTGATACCTACCTTCAGTCAGAATTGTTCTCTTCGCGTAATTTAGAGTTAGTTCGGAAGCTCACTTTCATTGTTTTGATAACGATGTTTCTCGTGCGCTTTGTGACTCTGGCCGAAGCTAGAATTCTGGAGAGCCTCAGCACTGGAAAGTCATCAGATCAAACACGCTTAGATCCAACGACATTGCATGCGCTGGCAAAGCTGATAAGGCTGTCTGTAGTAATTTCCTCGATCTTAGTGGCCTTACCAACAATTGGCATCGAAATCACAGCCCTGTTAGCTTTCGGCGGTGTAGGTGGAATTGCGGTCGGCTTTGCAGCCCAAGATTTACTGTCGAATTTTTTTGGCGGTCTAATGATTTATCTAGATCGTCCTTTCGCTATCGGTGACTGGGTTCGTTCACCAGATCGAGAGATTGAAGGTACTGTGGAGGCCATAGGTTGGCGCTTAACGGTTGTGCGAACATTTGATAAGCGGCCTTTGTATATCCCTAACGCCGTCTTCAATACCATTACAGTGGAGAATCCGTCGCGAATGACCAATCGGCGTATTCACGAAAAAATCGGTATACGCTATCAAGATTCGCAGAGGATGAGCTCAATTGTCGAAGACGTAAAAGACATGTTGAAAAACCATCCCGATATCGACAGCACTCTGACGCTTATCGTGAACTTTAACGGCTATGGGCCATCGTCATTAGATTTTTTCGTTTACACCTTTACCAAAACAACCAACTGGATTCAATTCCACGAGGTGAAGCAAGATGTGATGTTGAAGATTGTTGAGATAGTGCATAAAAACGCCGCAGACTTTGCTTTCCCAACAACAACCATCGATGGTCTTGAGAACATGAAATTACAATCAGTCATGCATGGCCCTGACGCGCCGTAAGGAAGACCTATGGATCACGCGACATTAAGTTCGGTTTTCGGTCGTTCTACTCAGCTTTACAGCGAGACTGAAGTTGAGATGACGCTGGATAAGATGGCGTTAGCTATATCAGAAAAACTAAGCGAGAAAGATCCCATCCTTCTTTGCGTGATGAATGGCGGGTTAATTACTACCGGTAAATTAGCCACTCGGTTGAACTTTCCGCTACAGCTTGATTATTTACACGCTTCTCGATACCGCGGTGAAACCAGCGGCTCTAAGCTTCATTGGGAAAAGCGCCCGAGTCTAGATTTAAAGGGCAGGGTGGTTTTAGTCATTGATGATATTTTTGATGAGGGCGCTACTCTCGATGCTATTGTCAGTTATTGCTCTAACGAAGGAGCAGCTGAAATATTTACAGCTGTGTTAACTGATAAGCAACACGACCGAAAGTTAACCACGCTGCGAGCCGATTTTGTGGGTCTAAGAATTCCAGATAAATATGTGTTTGGGTACGGGCTAGATTATAAGGGCTATTTAAGAAATGCTGCCGGAATTTACGCCATTGATGGTGTTGATTACTAGCGTCATGCGGCGGCATAGGTTGGTTTATTAAATTTCAACTAACTGTTGGATGCTGGTTAAATACAGAGCCAATTTTGTTTTCCGACTTTCTAGCTGTGCAAATAGATTACCGTAATTAGACAGTTGAGATTTGTAACGCGCTTTCATGGTTTGAATAAAAGCATCATTGGATTGTGATGAGCTTGGATGACCGGTCTTAAAGTCTATAATCCAGCGCGTGCCATCCTTATCGATTAGGGTTCGATCGACAATAAAGAGCCTGTTGTGCTGATTGGTTAGCGCTAGTTCAGACTGTGCTTCCAAACCTTTTTCATCAAAAATCCAAGCAATGTCTTTATTGGCGGTATTGCTTTCTATGGTCCTTTTTATATCGCCTAAAACAGCCTGAAGCTGAGTTTCATCGTCAATATGTTGACGTAAATAGAGACTCCAGAAGCTGCGCTGATTGTTTAAGTTTTCTAGCCATAATCCTTTGTTTTGCGAGATTGTAAAGCTTTCTAAACTGCTGTGGATAAGTATGCCGATGGCCGCAGCAAGACTGTTGTCCTGCTCAAATTCCTGAGGCTCTGCAATGTTTTTTTGGTCCTGTCTCTTTTCCTGAACAACCGGCGGCGGGCTATAGAGGTTGAGGGCTTGGTTAAGAGATTCGATTTCGGTTGTATTGAGCTCTAAAGCAGATTTAAACCGATTGATCGGTGTGACCTCGGGGTATAGATTCCCTCTGGATTTTTCTTCATTAGTCCTATCGTCATGCAGTTCTGGTATTTCTTTCTCTGTTAAATTTTCTTTCTTAAGATTAAAGTTTCCACTGTTTAGCTGTGGCCATACTCTATTCAATAAACAGCTTTTTTGAGGCTGGAATTCGCCTTTACTATCCTCCGCAAGGGTGCCTAGCAGCAGTACTGAAGTACGGGCCCTGGTTACCGCTATGTAAAGTAGCCGAGTATCCTCTAGCAAATTTTTCTGCTGCTGCTCATGCCGCATTAAGCTGTATAATTTATTCTCGTCGTTACCTACTGCTGTTTGAGTCGTTAGGAATAATCGGTTCTCTCCGTCAGCATTCAGTCTTTCGTACCACTGCAATAGTTGCTTGTCATCACTGGCTGGGTTGCGCGTAAGTCCTGGTAAAATAATGTGGTCAAATTCAAGCCCTTTTGATTTGTGCATGGTGAGAATGTTGACGGGGTTACTAAGGCCGACTTCCGGGGGTGGGCTTACAAAAGATTGACTAACTCGCTCTTGAAACTCGGCGACGTTCAGAAGGCCATTGCCCAATTCATATTGTTCTAAGAGCGAAAAATAGTGTGCGACACTAACAAATGCTTCATTACTAGTAGAGGTGCAAACACCTCTTAGTAAAGTCCAGGTAGACTCAATTAAATCTCGAAGTCGTACTCTGAAACGTATCGACATGGCATGTTGGAGTATTTTAACAATACTTGTCATCCTAGCATCGCCATCGGGGGAGAGCCCGGCAATGCCTTCACAGCTTTCGCCGTTTTCGTCAGTATTGTTGCTGCTGGCGAAGGCTTGCAGTCCCGACCAAATGCTGTTGTTTTTAGCGTGCTGGGTTATCGCAAACAAATCTTTACTGGTGAGTCCGCACCAAGGTGCTCGCAAGACCGAAAGCCACGCAACGCGATCGGCTAGATTCAATAGTGCTTTGGTTAAGCTTAATAAATCTTCTATAACTGGCAAGGTGCCTAGTCGATCTATATCGGTGGCAAGCCATGGAATCTGCTCTTCCTTGAGCAGCGGGATTATTTTGGCGAGATGAGATCTGCTCCTTACTAAAATCGCAATGCTAGCGCCAGCATCGTGAAGTTGAATAGATTTTATCTGGCTGATGACTGCGCTAGCTTCTGCTTGTTGTGCAGCTATTTTATCAATGCCTTGATGTTGAATTACTAAAGCGGAAATTCCAAATTCGATTTCCGTCGGATTAATTGGCACAGAGGCTGAATAAGGGACAGCACCGCGAGAGCTATCAGGCTGTGATGGAAATGCGTGAGAGAATACCTGATTAACCCACGTAACAATTTTTTCTTGTGATCTGAAGTTAGTTTGCAGTGTCAATGATTCTAATTGAATTTCACCAATGCCATGTTCACGAACGTTAAGATAAATTCCTACATTAGCATTGCGAAAGCCGTAGCAGGATTGCATGGCATCACCAACTAAAAACAGACTTCTATTATCGCCAGGCTGCCATCCAGCAGTCAGCTGTTGAAGAATTTCTAGTTGCAATTGAGAGGTGTCTTGAAATTCATCAACTAAAATATGCTGGATGCTATGGTCAAGTGACATAGCGAGATCGGTAGGGTGCTCTTCACTACCCAATGAATTCCTAGCCGCTGCGCCTGCTTGAGCGTAATCCATCATGCCAAACTGACTAAAAGAGAGGAGTAGTTCTCCGCTCATGTGGATGAGGATACGGGTCAGCGCAGATAAAAAAGCCCACTGTTCTGTTTCCGAATTAGGGTCAGGTAAGCGGCGGATGTAGTCTAGAGCTTCGAGTAATTCTGGCTGCTCTTTCAAGCCCGTCATCAGCTCATTAAATTCTTGTTTTCGCTGCTTACAAAGGCTGTCAAATTCTTTATCTGATTTATCTCCGGCGGGGAACCCCTGGCGTTTATCAATTCGAGAACGCCAGGTTCCATCTTTTGTCAAAAAGAGATCTACGAGTATTTTCCATACAGGTAACTCGGAAGCAGTTCCGCCTGGCAAGGTAGTAAGCACTTCGATGGTTTCCCATACTTTTCCTTCGCTCCGTCTATTATGGGCGGCAAATCGAAGTAGGGTGGTGACTTGGCTGGCGATTGGCGCTAGAGAATGCTCAGCTGTCTCTAAGGTCTCAGCA
>MDTF01000233.1_pt1 | contig 12563 bp, 12 predicted proteins | sample 811191 | NCBI WGS metagenome assembly MDTF01 (sample SAMN05326649, study PRJNA326480) | marine metagenome | isolation source: seawater | place: Southern Ocean | collected 2011
GATAGGCTGGATGTGGAAGCGCAGTAATGCGTGTAGCTGACCAGTACTAATAGCTCAATTGGCTTGATTTATGCACTGAAAAAAATTTTTAGTAAAAATATTGATAAAATTCTATTAAACATCTAAATAAAATTTTAGTTAGTTAAAATATATATTTAAAAATGCTAGTAGTTATACCCCTTGAAATTAAAAAAAGAGAATTTATACAGAAAACTTTTCTAAGCTATCAAATATTAAAAAAAACGGAATTTGATATTTTAATAGGTGGGCAAAGATTTTTTAGTAAAAAAATAAAATCTTTTAAAAATGTAATATTCTTTGATAAAAGTACTTATTATAAAAGAATAGAAGATTTAATTAATCCAGCTGAAAATAAATTGTGCATGTTAGATGAAGAGGGACCAATTTCCTTGTTGCCTAAACAAGCGCTAAAATTTAAATATAATAAAAAACTTAAAGGCAAGATTGATCATTTTTTTTTTTGGGGAAAAAATGATATTAAAATTTTAAGTTATAAAATTGACAATAAAAACAAATCTGTAGCCGGACATCCTAAATTTGATTTATTAAAAAAACCTTACGTCAATTATTTTGATGAAGAAGTTAAATTTATTAAAAAAAAGTACAAGAATTATATCTTTTATGCCTCAAGCATAGATCCAAATACTAAATATTATGCAGGCGTTGAGGAAAACTATTTAAAAGAAAACTATCCAAAAAGTAGTCAAAGTTTTATAAAAAAAGAATTAAAAAAAATTATAGAATATAAAAAAAATACTACAAAAAACCAGGATAGAGCAATTACAGTTCTTCATAAGCTTGCAATTGATAATCCAGAAATAAATATAGTATTTAGAAAACACCCAAGAGAAGATCTAGAAGACGTCAAAAAGAAATTTAAAAATTTTCCCAATAATTTTATTTTAAATGATGATTTTTCTATAACACCATGGATAATAGGATGTGATGTTTATATGCATAGTGGATGTTCAAGCTCTATAGAAGCATCAATACTTAAAAAGAGAATTATAACAATTATTCCATACGGAAAAGATATAAGAAATAAATTTTTTAGATTATACGGAATTATTTGCAATGAAGAAAAAAAATGTATTTCTGAGCTTAATAAAATTGGAGAATATAAAATATTGAAAGAATATAAGCCAATGAAAAATTATATTTTTAATTCAAATAAAAAATTTTTTTTTTATAATGAGTTTATTAAATATCTAAAAAAAAATAATTTAAAAGATAGAGAAAGTAAAATTCTTTTTCATAAAGAAGTTAAAAATAAAATGTTAATCATTTCATATTTTTTTAAAAATTTTATATATAAATTTTTATCTATTACAAAATCTATGATTTTGAAAACTTTTTTAATAAGCTTAGTTCCTGAAAAATATTTATACAGTAAAAAAGAATTGGATAAAAAATTCGATAATTTATCTCAAAAAGAGATAGAGAATGTTTTGAAAAAGTTTAAAAAAATTGACAAAGGTAAATTTAATTATAAAATAAAAAAAATGTCTGATAGCATCTTTTTACTTAGCAAAGTAATCAAAAACTGATGTTAAAATTCAAAGAATTTTTATATAGAATTGAGTAATGATTAAATGATAGGTAATGTAGATAAATTTTTAATTTATTTATAGGTCTTTTAAATTACATATGACAAACTTCTTAAACAAAAATAAAATTTACATTATTGCTGAAATTGGTGTTAACCATAATAATAATTTAGTTATTGCAAAAAAACTAATCATTGAAGCAAAAAAAGCTGGAGCAGATGCTGTGAAATTTCAAACATTTTCTGCCCAAAACCTTGTTATCCCTGGAACACGTAAAGTTAAATATCAAAAACAAGGATCATCAGATAAAGAAACACATTATGAAATGATAAAAAAGCTTGAACTAAGTTTGAACCATCATAAAAAATTATTTAAATTTTGTAAAAAAAAAAAAATAACATTTTTGTCTACGCCTTATGATGTAAAAAGTGCAAAATTTTTAAAAGCACTAGGCGTAAAGATTTACAAAACAGCTTCAGCAGATTTAACAGATATAGATTTACAAACTTACATAGCTAAAACAAAAAAAAATGTAATCATTTCTACTGGTATGTCTACAATTAGTGAAATTCAAGAAACATTGAAAATCTACCAAAAGTATAAAAATAAAAACTATGCTCTACTTCACTGTGTATCGAATTACCCATGTAAGCATGAATCAATTAATCTAAGTGCAATGAATTTACTTAAAGAAAATTTTAAGTGTCAAGTAGGATATTCGGATCATAGTTCTGGTAATCTAGCTGCATGTTTGTCGGTCGCATTTGGTGCTAAAATAATTGAAAAACATTTTACATTAAATAAAAAGATGAAAGGTCCTGATCACAAAGCATCATGTACACCAAGTGAATTAAAAAGTTATATTAATGATATAAGGTTATCAGAAATAATTTTAGGAAAAAAAATAAAAAATATTCAAAAAGAAGAACTAGAAATGAGTAGGATCTCTAAGAAAAGTCTTTATTTTAAAAAAGATTTTTTGAAGGGTAAGGTTTTAAGAGCAGATGATCTTATAGCCTTAAGACCTGCAAAAGGTATTTCTCCAATGAAAAAGTTTAAATTAATAGGAATTACTCTTAAAAAGAACGTTAAAGAAAATGATTTAGTTAAGTTTAATTTACTTAAATAATCAGAAATTATGCCCACAATCTATATTACAACTTCAGGATTTAAAAACTTAACTGCAATACAAACAGTTAAATTATATTTAAAAAATGATATTACTGGAATTGAACTTTCGGGAGGGAAATATACAAGCGAGAATCAAATCGACAAAATTAGTAGAATAAAAAAAACAAAACTCATTTCTATTCATAATTACTTTCCACCAGAAAAAGACCCATTTATATTAAATCTAGCAAGTTTTGATAATAAAATTTTATCACGCTCTATAAAAAAAATAAAACAGAACATTAATTATTCAAAAAAAATTAATTGTAAATTTTATAGTTTTCATGCAGGTTTTAGAATAGATCCAATGATTAAAGATCTTGGAAAAAAATTTACAAAAAACTTATTGAGCACCAAAGATGACGCCATTAATAATTTTTTAGAACAGGTAAAAAAAATTAACAAATACGCAAAGAAAATAGGAATAAAACTATTAATTGAAAATAATGTTTTTTCGAATGAAAATTACAAAGTGTTTAATGATAATCCATTTTTATTAACTAATGCCCAAGATATCAATGGTTTTTTTTCATGTATGGATAAAAATGTAAGATTACTAATGGATACTGGTCACTTGAAAGTAAGTGCAAAAACTGAAAAAAAAAATTTAATAAAATCACTTAAATCTTGTGGCAAATATATTGGAGGTTACCAATTAAGTGACAATGATGGACTCACTGATAGTAACAAACTTTTTTCAAATAAATCATGGTTTGTTCCATATTTAAAAAAAGATTTAGATTATTACTCAATTGAGGTTTATGATAAAAATCTGTTTAAATTAAAATCTCAGATATCAATACTAAAAAAAATTATTTATGAAAAATAATAATATTGAAAACTATAAACATTTAGCCAATATATCAATCGAAAGTGGTAGCAATATTTCAGCAATAGTTAAAAAAATTAACAAAAATTTACTAGGACTTTGTTTTGTTTTAAAAAAAGGAATATTAAAGGGAGTAATTTCAGACGGTGATATAAGAAGATCATTGAAGAAGAAAATTTCTTTCGAATCTAAAATAGATCAGGTTGTTAGCAAAAAATTTTTTAGTCTAAACATAAATTCTACCTTTGATCAGATTCAAAATGCAGTTAGTAGGTTTAAAGTAGTACCACTAGTAGATAGAAATAATAGATTATTAGACTACGCAACACCTAAAAGGCTAAGATCTATACCTAATGCAGAACCCAATTTATCAGGAAATGAACTTAAATATTTAATTGATTGTTTTAAAAGTGGATGGATATCATCAAAAGGTAATTATATTAATAAATTTGAAAAAAGTTTCAAAAATTTTACTAAATCAAATTACACCTTAAGTGTCTCCAATGGAACAGCAGCAATAATTTTAGCTTTAAAAGCATTAGGGATAAAAAATAACGATGAGGTAATTGTTCCGGATTATTCTTTTATAGCACCAACAAATTCAGTAATATCCGTTGGTGCAAAACCAGTTTTATGTGAGGTTGATAAAGATAGCCTTTGTCTAGACATTAGTTGCTTAAAAAAGCTAATAACCAAAAAAACGAAAGCAATTATAGCTGTTCATTTGTTTGGAAACATCCACAATATTAAAGAAATTAGTCAATTAGCTAAAAAAAATAATATATTTTTGATAGAAGACTCAGCTGAGGCTTTTGGATCTTATTATAAAAATATACATTCAGGAACATTTGGAGACATCGGTACCTTTAGTTTTTTTGGCAATAAAATGATTACTACCGGTGAAGGTGGAATGATGACTTTTAAAAATTCTAAAATTTATAATACAGCAAAAATTTTAAGAGATCATGGCATGTCAATAAAAAAAAAATATTGGCATGATAGGGTGGGTTATAATTTTAGATTAACAAACTTACAGTCATCTATTGGTTTGGCACAACTAGAAAGAGCAAAACAATTTATGAGAATAAAAAAAAATATACATGCTTTTTATAAAAAATATCTTCTTCAATCCAAATACTTTGCATTGGGAGATAAACTAAAAAATACTGAAAGTTCATACTGGCTTATTTATATAAGGTTAGATATTAGTTTTTATAAATATAGAGAGGAATTAATAAAATTTTTAAATAGTAGAGGAATTGATGCGAGAAATGGTTTTTATTCTGCAAGCTTAATGCCCCCTTATATAAAGTATAAAAAATCAACCATATTAAAAAACTCAAGAGAAGCTTCAAAAACAATTATAACTTTACCCAGTTCAGTAAATTTAAATACAAGTGAAATTAAAAATGTATGTGAAACAATAAATATATTTTTTGAAATTAATAAAAAGAAATTAGAAAATCATGTCTTGGTCTAAAGCAGCAAACTTAATAGATGTAAATAAAGAAGAACTTTTTTGGTGCACAAACTGCGTTATGATGTCAACCAGACCAAGAATTACATTTAATAAAAAGGGTATGTGCAATGCTTGTGAATGGTCAATAAAAAAAAAAAATATTAATTGGAGTAAAAGAAAGAAGTCTCTTCTTAATTTATTAAAAAAACATAAAAAAAATGATGGTAATTTTGATTGTCTAGTTCCATGTAGTGGTGGTAAAGATGGATCTTATGTTGCATATCAATTAAAACACAAATTTAAAATGAATCCATTATGTATTACGGTTAACCCTCCACTGAGATTAGAAATAGGAGAAAAAAATTTAAAATCTTTTATTAATAGCGGTTATGAGTTGATATCAGTTGATTGTGACCAAGAAAGCATGAGAGAAATAAATAAAGCAGGTTTTATTGAAATGGGATCACCATACTATGGATGGCTTGTTAGTATACACACAGCTGTTGCGAAAATAGCATCGCAGATGAATATAAATTTAGTATTTTATGGTGAAGATGGGGAGATTGAATATGGAGGCACAAAAGAATCTGAAAAAAAACCAATTTATGATTACAAATACCAAAAAAAAATTTACCTTGAGGGTGGGTATGACAAAATATTAAAAAAAATTAAAATTCCAAAAAAAAAATTAAACTTTTTTTTATTTAATGAAAAAAATCTTGATAAGAAAAAAATAGATATTACACACTGGTCATATTATGAAAATTGGGATCCATATAGAAATTACTTAACGGCAAAAAGACATTGTGGACTATTAGATAATGAAGAGGTAAATTCAGGTACATTTACTAATTTTGCACAAAACGATCAGGCATTGTATGCACTGCATGCTTATATCATGTACTTAAAATTTGGATTTGGAAGAGCAACACAAGATGCCTGTATAGAAGTAAGGAGAGAATCTATGGAAAGAGAACAAGCAAAAAATTTAATTAATTTGTATGATGAAAAATTTCCACATGAATTTTTAGATTTATATTTAAAATATTTTAAGATGAGTAAAAAAGAATTCTTTAAAATAATAGATAAGTTTGCAAATAAAAAAATATTAAAAAAGATAGATGGATATTGGTATAAAAATTTTAAGTTAATTTAATTGAAATGAAAAAAATATCAATTTTAAATTATGGTATGGGTAATTTATGGTCCTTAATTACTGTAATTGAGCATTTGCAATGCAAACCAAATATAATAAATAACTACAAAGACATAAAAAAATCAGATAAAATTTTATTACCTGGAGTGGGTTCATTTCCGATGGCAATGAGAAAAATAAAAGAAAACAATTTTTTAGATGGGATTAAAGAACATGCAATTGAAAAAAAAAAACCAATATTAGGAATATGTTTAGGTATGCAACTATTATGCAAAAGCAGTACTGAAGAAAAATTTTCAAAAGGGTTAGGATTAGTTGATTTAAAGATAGATAAATTTAAAAAAATAAAAAATAAAAAAAATATCACATAGGATTTAATCAAGTTAAGGATATTGATAAATCTTTGTTATTTAATGGTATAAATAAAAAAAATGATTTTTATTTTGTGCACGCTTATAGAGCAACAGGTAAGAATCTAAAAAACATTAAATTATTGAAATGCTCATATAATGAGGAATTCATTGCAGGGTTTGAAAAGCAAAATATATTTGGAACACAATTTCACCCAGAAAAAAGTCATAAAAATGGAATTATTCTATTAAAAAATTTTTTTAATTTATAGATGCTAAGAAAAAGAATAATATTTACACTATTATATTGTGATGGTTTTTTTTGCTTAAGTAGAAATTTTAAATTACAAAAAATTGGTAATTATGAATGGTTATTAAAAAATTATAATTTTTCAAAAATATCTCAATATATAGATGAATTAATAATACTAGACGTATCTAGAAAAAAAAATAATAGGGAAGCCTTTCTTAAAACTGCTAAAAGTCTTTCAGCAAATTGTTTTATGCCAATAGCTATTGGAGGGGGTGTAAAAGATTTAGATTATGTAGATAAATTAATGGTTTCTGGAGCTGACAAGATAATTCTTAATACCTCTATTTTTGATAATCAGATACTTGTAAAAAAAATTGCAAAAAAAATAGGAAATCAATCAATAATAGCCTCGATAGATTTAATAGCCGAAAAAAAAAATAAATATAATGTGTATGTAAAAAATGGATCTGAAAAAATAAAATTAGAAACGAGTCAAATAATTAATAAGATAATAAAGGGACCATTTGGTGAAATCTACTTAAATTCAATTGATCGTGATGGAACTGGTCAAGGATATGATTTTGATATGCTTAATTATTTTAAAAAGGACAATAAAATTCCTTTAATTTTAGCTGGTGGTGCAGGAAATTTTAAGCATTTATTAGAAGGATTGAGAAAAAAGAAAGTTGACGCAGTTGCAACAGCTAATTTACTAAATTTTGTTGGTGATGGTTTAAAAGATGCTAGAGTGAAAATTGAAAATCTAGGAGAAAATATTTCTAAAAGAGATGACTATTTATAAAAATAAAATTTTGTGTTTAATATGTGCAAGAGGCGGTTCAAAAGGTTTAAAAAATAAAAATATAAAATCTTTTTGTGGAAAGCCCTTAATTTACTGGACAATAAAACTAGCAAAATCAATTAAACAGATTAAAGATGTTTATGTATCAACAGACTCAAAAAAAATAGCTCAAATTAGCGAAAGATATGGAGCAAAAATACCTTTTATTAGACCAAAAAAATTAGCAACTTCAAATTCAAAAGAGTGGGAATCATGGAGGCACGCAATAAAATTTTTTGAACAAAAAAAAGTTTTCTATGAAGCCTTACTTATTTTACCTGTTACATCACCTTTAAGAAGTAAAGATGATGTTACAAAATGCATAAAAAAATTTTATAAAGAAAGAAAAAAACTAGATGCAGTTGTTGCCATAACCGATTCATCAAGAAACCCTTATTTCAATATGGTTAAAAAAAAGAAGTTCACTTCATTAGCAATAAATACTAAAAAACAATATTTCAATAGACAGGAGACTCCGAAAGTTTATGACTTAACAACTGTAGCCTTTTTAGTCAAAACAAGTTTGATTAAAACCAAAAATCATTTATTTAAAGGAAAGATTAAAAGTATTTTTGTTCCGAAAGAAAGATCAGTTGACATTGATAATCTTTTAGACTTTAAGTTTGCAGAGTTTTTAAAGAAAAAGAAAAATGTATAATAGAGCACAATTTAAAAAAAAAACAGCACTTGTTTTGGGTAGTAAGGGTCTTATTGGGTCTGAAATTGTAAAAGATTTAAAAAAATTAGGGTGTAAAATATTAGAAGTAGAAAAAGGAATTAATAAAATAAAATCTAAGAATCAATTATTTTTAACTTCAGAAACAGACGATGGACAAATTAAAGAATTTTCTGCAATTTTAAAAAAGCAAAAAAAAATTGATATTTTTATTAATGCGTCATACCCAAAAACTAAAAATTGGGAAAATCTAAATTTTGGAACCAAAAATTTTAGCTTATTTAAAACAAATATTAGTCTCCACCTCAATACTTACGTATGGTTTTCAAAAATGATTGCTGAAAAAATGAAAAAGGACCACACAAAAGGTGTAATTTTAAATTTTAGTTCGATTTACGGCAAAATATCTCAGGACATGAGTATTTATAAGGGAACAAAAATGAGAGAAAATATTGCCTACTCTGCCATCAAGGGTGGTATATCAAACTATACGAAGCTTTTAGCTGCATATTATGGAAAATATGAAATACGAGCAAATTGTATTTGTCCAGGAGGTATCCTAAAAAACAAAATGAATAAAAAATTTATTAAAAATTATTCAAATAGAGTGCCCTTAGGAAGATTGGCTGAAGTAAAAGAAATTTCTAAGCCATCAATTTTTTTAATTTCAGAGGAAGCTAAATATATAACTGGCATTAATTTGTTAGTAGATGGTGGGTGGACTTGCATATAAAGTTTAATTCGAATAAAAATTATTAAGTATCAAAAAAAAATTAATTACAATTTTGTGATAAAAATATTATCTTTAATAAAAACGCTTTATCAAAATTCTATTCAAATCTTACGGAGTGAGGATAAAAAAAAATTTATTATAATTGTAACACTTTTATTTATTGGTGCACTTTTAGAGTTATTAGGATTAGGGTTAATCCTTCCAACATTAACTATATTAATTTCAGAAAATTCTTTGCTTTATGAAAATTTTTTTAAATCCAACAATATTAATTTCATAAATAAAGATAATATCTTATATTATTTTTTGATAGTACTTATTCTAATATATTTTATAAAAACAGTTTTTATGTTATTTGTTAGACACATGAACTATGAATTTATTTTTGGTTTAAATAAAAAAATTTCAAATAGAGTTTTCAATAATTATCTAAATAAAGATTTTTTATTTCATACAGGATCAAATACCGCCGTGTTAGTAAAAAATGTTATCAGCGAAACAACATTATTTACCCAGGGATTCTTGCAATCTCTTTCATCTCTTATACTAGAGACTATAATTGTTATGTTTATATTTATTTTTTTACTTATAACATATCCAACAATAACAATTAATTTATTAATTTTTTTTATTATAGTTAGTTTTATATATTTTAAACTTGTAAGAATAAAAATTAATTATTTGGCAAATAAAAGAGTTAAGTATGAGGCACTTAGGTATCAAAGTGTGTTTCAAGGATTTTATGGTATCAAGGAAATTTTGGTACAAAATAAAAAAAATTTTTTTTTAGAATCTTTTTATAAAAAGAATTTTGAAGTAAACAAAATTGGTAAAGAAGCAGGTTTTTTATCTCAGGTTCCCAACATAGGCCTTGAATTTTTAACTATTCTTTTGTTTTGCTCAATTACAGCAGTACTATCCATTACAATGAATGATGATAATGCGTTGATTATAGTTTTAGGAGTTTACGCTGCAGCAATCTTTAAAATTGTGCCCTCAATTTCTAGAATTATAGTTGCTATTCAAAGTATTATTTATAGCAAGCCATCAATTGAAATCTTAAAAGATACATTGAAGGATGAGGTTCTCAACAAGACTATAAACACAGAAAAAACTAATCTAAAAAAAAACATTGAGTTAGTTGATATTATTTTTAGTTTTAAAAAAGATATAACATCTGAGCTGAATATTAAAAAATTAATTATATCAAAAAATAAAATAACAGGATTATTTGGAGATAGTGGTGCTGGAAAAAGCACAATAATAAATATTTTGTTAGGACTTATAAAGCCCGAAAAAGGAAAAATTTTAATAGATGGAAACGAAATTAATAATTTTGAAAAATTCAGAAATAACTTAGGATATGTGCCGCAGGATGTGTATTTGTTAAATGATACAGTGAAAGCAAATGTAGCCTTTGGAATAGATAATGACTTAATAGACATGGAAAGAGTTATAGAATGCTGCAAATTAGCAAACATAGATAATTTTATTGATAATTTAGAATACAAATATGATTCACAAATTGGGGAAAGAGGATTAAATATCTCAGGTGGGGAAAAACAGAGACTAGGAATAGCAAGAGCTCTCTATCATGACCCTGAAATATTAATTTTAGATGAGTCCACAAGTGCATTGGATGAAATTACAGAATTAAATATTTTAGATGATCTAAATCAATTAAAAAATAAAAAAACAATTATAATAATCACACATAAAAAAATGATTATGAAAAAATATTGTGAAAATGTTTATAGGGTAGAGGGGGGCCAAGTAACTATACTAAATGATTAAAAAAATATTATTAATAGCAAGAAGAAATGATAGTACGTCAAAAAAAATAATTAATTTTTTAAAGAAAAAAAAAGTTAAACTTAATATTCTATGGTCAAATAAGCCAAATGAAGAACTTAAAATAAATAAAATTTACGATTATATTTTATCTTACAGAAGCTATTATATTTTTAAAAAAAAAGATCTTAAAAATAAAAAAACAATTATAATTAATTTTCATCCAGGTCCACCAAAATATAGAGGTTTTGGTTGTGGAAATTATGCTATATGGAATAAAGATAAAGAGTATGCATGCACAGCACATTTGATTAATCAAAAAATAGATAACGGTAAAATTTTTGATGTAAAAAAATTTCCTATAGAAGACAATATAAACTTAAATACATTGTTAAAAAAAACTTATCAAAAACAATTATTACAGTTTAAAAAATGTATTAATTTAATATTAAAAGATAAAAATAATTTAAATACAATGATCAAAAAATCGAAAAAATACTCATGGTCCAAAAAATTATATACCAAAAAACAACTAGATAAATTTTACGAAATAAATCCAAAATTAGAAAAAATTGAGCTTGAGAGAAAAATTAGATCAATAAAACTGGAAAATGAAAAATTTAAACCATATATAATGATACATAAAAGAAAATTTGTCCTACACTAGCGTATAATCTAAAGTTGATTTTATATTCATTATATTATGGTACAGCAAAAAAAAATCAGCACTATATGCTTAGGAACAGCTAACTTTGGTTTTGATTATGGTATTAATAAAAAAAAAATTAAAAATAAAGATTTAAAAAAAATTATAGATTATGCAAAAAAAGAAAATATCAAATTTATTGATACGGCAATAAATTATAAAAACTCAGAAAAAAATATAGGGCTAATTAATAGTTATAATTTAAAAATTATAACTAAATTGCCTCAAATACCAAAAAAAATAATCAATGTAGAAAAGTGGATAGTAAATAAAATTAAACAGTCATGTAACAGATTAAAAACTAATAGTTTATATGGAGTTTTAATTCATGATACGGCAGAACTAAAAGATAAAAATATATCAAAAAAAATATATAAAGCTTTTGATTATCTTTTAAAAAAAAAAATAGTAAAAAAAATTGGATTATCAATTTATGATCCAAGCGAATTAGATAGATTTTTCAATAAATACAATTATCAAATAATTCAAGCACCAATAAATATTTTTGATAAAAGAATAATTTCATCTGGCTGGGGAAAAAAGTTAATAAATAGAAATGTAGAAATATTTGCTAGGTCAGTTTTTTTAAAAGGACTTTTATTGAAAGACGCAGATAAAGTTCCAAAAGAATTTTTAAAATGGCACCAAAAATTTATCAAATTCGAGAAATGGGTACAAAAAGAAAATATTTCTAAAGTCGAAGCGTGCATTAGATCGACTAAATCAATAAAAGAAGTTAAAAAAATTATACTAGGTATAAGCAACTTAGATCAATTAAAAGAAAATATAAATTTCTTAAAAAAGAAAAAATTACTTATTCCAGCTGATTTAAATATTAAGTCTGGAAAAATTTTAAACCCAAAAAAGTGGAAGATTTAATTTTTTTTTTTATAACATTAATATATAATATCAAGATGTTTTTAGATTTTAATTCAAAAAAAAATATCACAGAAACTAAAAATCATCTCTTAAAAAATAATTATGATTTTATAATAATAGGAACGGGGCCAGCTGGTGTAGCTCTATACAGA
>MDTF01013834.1_pt1 | contig 12560 bp, 13 predicted proteins | sample 811191 | NCBI WGS metagenome assembly MDTF01 (sample SAMN05326649, study PRJNA326480) | marine metagenome | isolation source: seawater | place: Southern Ocean | collected 2011
CGCAGTAATGCGTGTAGCTGACCAGTACTAATAGCTCAATTGGCTTGATTTATGCACTGAAAAAAATTTTTAGGATAAAGATAAAAAATATTGTACTCAAATAAATTATTATAATACAGTACTAAATAAAATTAGTTAAAAATATGTCTGAAAGAACTATAACTTTATGCATTTTTGCATTAAATGAATTAGAAGGCATGAAGGTTGTGGGTCCAAGAATCAACAACCAAAAGAACTGCCTCGAAAGAATTTTACTTATTGATGGTGGTTCAACTGATGGTACAGCAGAGTACGCAAAAGAACTTGGTTGGGATGTTATTATTCAACCAGATGATAAAAAAGGCATGCTCAATGCTAATAATTTAGCAATTGATAATAGTACAACAACTCACATGATTTTTTTCTCTCCAGATAACAATTGTATTCCAGAAAAAATATCAGAAATTCATCAAAAATTGATGGAAGATGATTATGATCTTATAAAAGTTTCAAGGTATTTAGATGGGGCAAAAAGTGATGATGATAACCGTCTCACAGCTTTTGGAAATTGGATGTTTACTACAGCAGTTAATATTTTTTTTGGAGCAAAATATACAGATGTACTAGGAATATACTATGGAGTTAAAAGAGAAGTATTTTTTACAACTGGCATTAAAAGAGTATTAACAATTAATACACACCTGGCAATTTGGTGTAAAATTTTGAACAAGAAAACAACTGAGATCTCTGGTGATGAACCAGCAAGAATAGGAGGGGAAACAAAACAAAACTACTGGTATAATGGAGCATATGAATCTTGTACTATAATTTCTTTATTCTTAATTAGAATTTTTAATAAAAATTATTTTTTTAAATACTTAAAAAAAATTAATTAAAATTAAATACCGTTAGACTTTCCACCATCAATTTTGATATTACAGCCATTTATATAAGATGCAAAATCACTTGCTAGAAATACAGCAAGGTCGGCAACCTCCTCTGATTTTCCAAGTCTATTTAGTGGAATATTCTCTTTAATCCATAAATTCATTTTATTATTATTTTTTTGGTCCCAACCTGTTCCTTTTATATCTATTGGTCCTGGTGAAATAGTATTAAAAGTGATCCCATAATTAGTAAATTCTTTCATTTTTGAATAATTTTTTATAATAGCCGCTTGAGCAGCTTTGGCAGCAGTGAACCATGGTCTATCCCCAAAATTAACCTCAGATCCATTTATAGAACCAATAGCAATTACTCTACCCCAATTTTTTTTTTTCATTAACTTTACAAATATTTTATTAAAAAATATAACCCCATTATTATTTTTTTCATAAACCTCTTCCCAAACATTTATGTCAGTTTTGTCTACACTGGGCTTACCCCATCTTCCTCCACCACCAACATTGTGAATTATGATATCAACAAATTTATATTTTTTTAAAATGTTTAATGAGATGTCTTTTAAAAAAATTTTGTTTGTTGCATCACCCTTAAGGACATCTAAGTTTTTTTTATACTTAAAAAACTTTTTTTTTATATATTTAATTTTTTTTTCATCTCTAGAAAAAGTAATAACTCTTGAACCATATTTCAAAAATCTTTCTACACAAGATAGGCCTATACCGTGAGTTCCACCAGAAATTAATACTACTTTATTCTTTAAATTAATTTTCATATTTTAATAACTTTTAAAAATAATTTATATCATGATATTAGAATGGCTAATGAACTAATTTGTCATAAATTTTATTGATATAATATAATAATTGTTTAGTTTCTCTTTAAATGAAAACCTCAGAAAAGCTAGAAATTAATAAAATTTTCCTTCCATTTTTTAAGAATAAAAAAATTTTAATTACTGGAGGTACAGGCCTTATAGGAAGAGAAGTCCTAAATTTTTTGAATTATTGTAGTTTTAAATCATTACAAGTTGTCTCTTTAGATAAAATTAAACTTAAAATTCCAAAAGTAAAATTTATATATGGAGATCTTTGTGATTTTAACTTTTGTAAAAAAATAACTAAAAATATTGATGTAGTCTTTCATTTAGCGGGGATAAAGGGATCAGTAAAAGTAACCTTAAGTAAACCGGCCTCTTTTTTAGTTCCTTTGATTATGATGAATACTAATATTTTGGAGGCATCTAGGATTAACAAAGTCCCACGATTAGTTTATACTAGTTCTATAGGAGCCTATTCCGTGGGAGATAAGCTAAACGAAACAAATAATAATTTTGGTGAACCAATGGATACATATCCCGGATACGCTAAAAGAATAGCTGAATTACAAGTACAAGCATATAAAAAGGAATATGGTTTAAAAAATTATTTTATTTTACGACCATGCAATGTTTATGGACCAGGTGATAATTTTGATAAAAGAAATGCCATGGTAATCCCAAGCTTAATGAATAAAATTTTATTTAGTAAAAAAAAAATTAAAGTCTGGGGAGATGGCAAGAGCATAAGAGATTTTGCATTTTCAAGAGATGTTGCTAGAGCAATTCTATTAACATCAATAAGAGGTACTGGCAAAATGAACTTCTTAAATATTGGCAGTGGAAAGGGCATTTCTATTAAAAAACTTATAGATACACTACATGAATTAATAAAGTTTAAATCATCGTTCGATAAAACAAAAGCCACAGGATTTTCAAAAAGAGTTTTAGAAATGAAAAATACTAAAAAAATTTTAAATTATGAGCCTTATTATTCCTTAAAAGATGGCCTTTTAGAAACTTGGAAATGGTATAAAAAAAATTATAAACAAACACTTAAAAGAAAAAACTATTTTAAATAATAATAGATTTATTAAAATGCATACCAAAAATACACTTATTAAATTTGAAGAAAAAATAAAAAAAATTTATGAGAGCGGCAAAATTAAAGGCCCCATACATTTATCAGGCAATAATGAAGATATCTTAATTAAAATTTTTAAAAAAATAAATAAAAATGACTGGGTATTTTCTTCATGGAGGAATCATTATCATGCTTTACTCAAGGGAATTACAGAAAAAGACTTAACAAAACAAATTTTAATTGGAAAAAGTATGAGTGTTAGTAGTAAAAAGAACAAATTCTATACTTCAGCAATTGTTGGGGGAACACTCCCTATTGCACTTGGTGTTGCTCAATCTTTGAAGTTAAAAAAGAAAAAAGAAAAGGTTTGGGTTTTTATTGGTGATATGACCTTTGAAACAGGAATGTTCCATGAGTGCCATAAGTACGCAAAAAATTTTAATCTCCCAATAAACTTTGTTGTAGAGGACAATGGATTAAGTACAAATACTCCAACAATAGCTACCTGGAAAAAAAAATCAAAAATTCCTAAAAATGTAATTTATTATAAATACAAAAGAAAGTATCCTCATCATGGAACTGGAAACTGGATATTATTTTAATGAAATTAAAATATAAAAATGAGTTAGTTAGATCAATGGAATATCTTTCAAGAAAGAAAGACACAATTTTTTTAGGTCAAAGTGTTTCATATTCTGGAAATGCGATTTTTAATACTTTAACAAAAGTTAAAGAAAATAAAAAAATTGAACTACCAGTAGCAGAAGATATGCAGATGGGGATGTCAATTGGACTAGCGATGAATGGATATGTCCCTATCACTTGCTACCCCAGGTTTGATTTTTTGGTTTTAGCATTCAATCAACTTGTGAATCATCTAGATAAAATGAAATCAATGACAAATAGCCAATTTAAACCAAAGGTAATAATAAGAACTTCCGTTGGCTCTAAGAAGCCATTGAATGGTGGAGTTCAGCATACACAAGACTACACAGAAATATTTAAAAAAACTTTAACCGAAGTAAAAGTAATATATTTAAAAGATCCAAAAACAATCTTTCAAAGTTTTAAAAATGCATATAGTGATAAAAATAATCTTTCTTATTTATTTATAGAAAATGGAGATTTTTATAATGAAAAATAATAAATCTTTTTTAACAAGAGTTTCAAAAGAAATACGTTTAAACATTTTAAATGAAATATTTAACAAAAAAAAAGGTCACATAGGAGGATGTTTATCTTGTGTAGATTTACTCGTATCAATTTACTTCAGTAATATTTTTAAATTAAAAAAAAAAGATTTAAAATCTAAAAAAAGAGATAGATTTATTTTGTCAAAAGGTCATGCTGCTTTAGCTCTTTATGCTGTATTAGATAAGATAGGTGTTTCAAAAGATTTTAAACTAAGTAATTTTAATAAAAAAGGCAGCCTATTATTAGAACACCCCTCTCCTTCAAAAAATTTGCCAGGAATTGAGACTGAAACTGGATCTCTTGGCAACGGAATAGGAATTGGATGCGGAATTGCTTATGCCAAAAGAGATTTAAAAGTAATTGTTCTTGTAGGAGATGGTGAATTATATGAAGGCTCAAACTGGGAAGCTTTAATGATGGCGGCCAGTTATAATTTAAGTAATTTAATGGTAATTGTTGATAGAAATAAATTTATCACTTTGGATAAAACCGAAAATCTAATAAAATTAGAAAGCCTAATGAAAAAATTTCAAGCTTTTAATTTTAATACGTCTGTAATAAATGGACACAATTTTGAGGAAATAAAAAAAAACTTATTAAAATTTAAAAGACCCAAAAATAATAAACCTTTTTGTATTATAGCCAATACCATTAAAGGAAAAGGAGTTAAATTTATGGAAAATAATAAAAGTTTTCACCACAAAGTACCAAATAAATTAGAGTATAAAAAAGCACTGGAACTTTTAAATTAAATGGAAGATATTAGAGACAGTTTTTTTGATAGTTTTTATGAAAAATTAAAAAAAGATAAAAAATTAATTCTAATTTCAATAGATCAGGGTGCTTTGGCTATCAATAAAATAAAAAAAGATTTTCCAAAAAATTATCTAAATGTTGGAATTAGTGAGCAGAATGCAATGAATTTTGCCATAGGTTTAGCACAAGAAGGCTATAAGCCTTACATATATTTGATAAGTCCATTTATAATAAGGTGTTTAGAGCAAATAAAAATTGGTATGGGTTCATTGAATTTAAAAATATGCATAGTTGGGTCAGGCTCAGGCTATACTTATGCTTCTGACGGCCCTACGCATTATATTAATGAAGATTATGGAATAATCAGAAATTATACAAAAATTAACTTCTATTGTACCTCCGATCCAAACTCAGCTCGATCAGCTTTTAAAAATTCTTATAAAAATAAACATGGCTCCTATATTAGATTAGAAAAAGGGATGTTGGAGAATTATACTAATAATAATAAATTAGGAATAAACCACATTGTCAAAGGAAATAAAGTTTTATTGATAAGTAACGGTTATATTACTCGGAAATGTAGTGAATTATTAAAAATTATAAATGGCAAAAATAATTCAGCGTTTGGTTTATTAGATATAAACCAACTTTTACCTATTAATAAAAAAGGGATAGAGAAAGTGTGTAAGGAATATAAAAAGATTGTTTTTTTAGATGAAAGCCCATTAGTTTCATCATATTCAAAAGACTTATATTTTCACTTAAATCATATAAAAAAAATGAGGAACGATAAATTTCATTTTGTAAATACAAAGTTTGAGGTATTTAAAAAAGCTGGAAATAGAGATTATATTTTAAGTAAAAATAATTTAGGAAAAAAACAATTAATTAAATACCTAACTAAAATTAAAGAAAGTTAGTATTTATTTTTTTTAAACCACTGAATAGTTTTATGGAGACCTTTCTCCAAAGAAAATTTTGAAGAATATTTGATAAATTTATTTAAATTATCAATATTTATTTTTCTAACAGGTATCATGGTTGGTTTGCTAGGATCAAATATTATTTTTGCTTTATCAACTTTATATTTTTCTGCTAAAATAGTAATTATCTTCCTCAAACTTATTGATTTCCCAGAAGCAACATTTAAAATTAAAAAATTATAAGGTTTATTTAAAAGTTTTAAAAGAATATCAACAAAATCTTCTATATAAATGAAATCTTTAACATCTTTTCCATCCCCCCACACATCTATTTTTTTTTGATTTTCAAACTTACGTATTAATGATGGTATTACTTTAGATTTTATGGGGTCAAATTTGTCATGAGGTCCAAATATATTTCCAGGTCTTAAGATTAAAATTTTCATTTTATGCTTATACATTTGACACAATTTTTCAGAAAAAATTTTCATCCAACCAACATTAAAATATTTATTAAAAAGAGTATAATCAATATCCTTTTCCTTCATGGCTTTTTCACTTACCGGGTAAACAGTATTACTACTGATAAATATAAATTTTTTTACGTTATTTTCAGCACTAGCTTTTAAAATGTTTAAGTTCATCACAACATTATCATCAACATGAAACAAGGGGTTTTTTTGCATTACCATTGCTCCTGAAGATACCGCAGCACACATTACAACCGTGTCCATCGATTTTGTTATTTTGCGACAAAAATTTAAATTTGTTAAATTTCCTTTAAAATACTTAACACCATTGATTTTGTAATACTTTTTATTTTTAAAAAATGTAGAAAATACTTGGTTTTGATTTTTATTAACCTTTTTTAAAATATTTACTCCAATAAAACCTGATCCACCGACGATTATAATTTTTTTTTTCATAAATTATAATATTATTTAATTGTCTGATTATAAATAATAGTGCTACCTGAATTTTCGAAAGCAAAATTAACTATTTTATATTTTGATAATTTTTTTTCAATATTGACCTTGTTTTTTGGTGAACATAAAATATAAACAAATCCACCTCCACCAGATCCTAATAATTTACAACCATAAGCGCCATTCTTTAATGCTGTTTCACATATACTGTCAACATAACGATTACTAACACCTCTAGTTAATCTTTTTTTTTCCCCCCAATATAAATTCATTAGTTGCCCTATTTTTTTTAAATCCATTTCTTTTTTTGTAAACTCAGCAAGTGCTTCTTTTGTGATATCATTTATAGTATGTAAATATTTTTCAATTAAACCATTATTAATATTTTTAATTTTATTTTTTTCAATTTTTTCACTTAATCTTCTAATACCAGTAAAAAGCAGTATTGAAGATTTATTCAAAATTTCAATTTTTTTTTGACCAATTATATTTTGAACATTGAAATCCTGAGAGGAATTGAATTCAATTGAATTAAAGCCACCAAAAGCTGAAGTGATTTGATCTTGTGAACCTACAGACTCCTTTAATTTTTTTTGCTCAATATTTAAAGCAAGTTTAGCTATTTTTTTTTTATTTAAAAGTTCATCTCTTAAAGCAGAAATAGCATGTATTGCACAAACAGTAGAACTTGAGCTTCCACCTAGTCCAGACAAAGAAGGTAAATCTGCGGAATGAACTATTTCGATATGATCTTTTTCATATTGAAAATATTTTAATATTTCTCTATATGGTCCATGTTTAATGTTGTTAATATTTTTTACCTGCTCTGTATGATGATATCGCAATCTGAAATTAAATTTAAATACAGGAGGTAAATATCTGACATTTATATAACAATATTTATTGATAGAGCCAGCTATAACCATTCCATTATTTTTTTTATACCAGTCTGGGAAATCAGTCCCCCCCCCAAATAAAGATATTCTAAAAGGAGCCCTACATGCAATCATAATTTATAAACTTTAATTTAGATCAATTTTAAATAATAGAAATTAAACTTATATATATTTTTAATTAAGAATACAGAAATTTGTATAGAAAAATTATTAGACAAAACCATAAAATAACCTAAGATAATAAACAATTTGATGTCTTTAAATTATTTTTTCAATATGTTTATACTTTAAGTTTTTTAAATGAAAAATAAAATAGCTTTTATTACTGGAATTTCTGGAATGGTAGGGTCGCATCTTGCAGAATATTTAATGAAGAATACAAATTTTAATATTGTTGGAATGATAAGATCAAGGAGTTCACTTAAAAATATCTCAAATCTAACAAAAAATATTAACGAAAAAAAAAGAATACAATTAGTGTATGCGGATTTAAAAGATAGCATTTCAATTGTAAAAGCAATTAAAGAAACCAAGCCTAATTATATATTTCACCTAGCCGCACAAAGTGATCCAAAAACAAGTTTTTATACTCCTTTAGAAACTACAGAAGTTAATATTCAAGGTACAATTAGACTATTAGAAGCTTGTAGAGAGTACGTGCCAAAATCTTTAATTCATGTTTGTTCATCTTCAGAGGTGTATGGAAGAGTAAAAAAAGAAAATTTACCAATAGATGAAAACTGTCCATTCCATCCTGCATCACCATATGCAATATCTAAAATTGGAACGGATCTTGTTGGAAGACACTTTGCTGAAGCATATAATATGAAGATTATGACAACTAGAATGTTCACACACACAGGTCCTAGGAGATCAGATTTTTTTGCTGAATCTTCGTTTGCAAAACAAATTGCAATGATAGAAAAAAAATTAATTAAGCCTACTATTTATCATGGCAATCTCGATAGCCTAAGAACAATTGCAGACGTTAGAGATGCGGTGAGGGCATATTATTTATTACTAACCAAGAATCCAAAAAAAGGAGAATCGTATAATATTGGAGGCACATATACTTGTAAGATAGGAGACATATTAAATTATTTAATTTCTATCTCCAAAAATAGAAATATAAAAAAAAAATTAGATAAAAATAGACTTCGTCCATTGGATGCTGATTTACAGGTTCCTGATACTACGAAGTTTTATAATCAAACAAAGTGGAAACCGCAATATGAGTTTAAACAAACAATGAAAGATTTGTTAAACTACTGGCGAGCAGAAATAAAAAAAAATCCAAAAGAATATATAAATAGATAAATATATGAAAATAAAAGAGACATTAATTAAAAAAAATTTACTTAATATTGAGAATAACTTTAAGAAATTAAATAATGAATATTATTTAAAACTAATTCAAGATGCAGCGTTAATGATCGTAAAAAGTATAAAAAAAAAAAATAAAATAATTTTTTGTGGCAATGGTGGATCAGCATCAGATGGAGAACATTTGTGTGCGGAGCTTGCTGGTAGATATCTAAAAAACCGAAAAGCATATCCAGCCATTGCATTGACAGGCAACTCATCTTTGGTGACTGCCTTAGGTAATGATTATGGATTTGAAAATATATTTTATCGACAAATTGAGTCTATAGGAAAAAAAGGAGATGTATTATTTGCAATTACAACATCTGGTAAAAGTAAAAATATTTTAAAGATTTTACAGTTATCTAAAAAAAAGGGAATCAAAGTAATTCTTTTGACAAGCATGAAAGCCAAAAACTTAAAAAAGAAAGTAGATTTGTTAATTCCAGTACCCTCAGAAAGGGTAGATAGAATACAGGAGATGCATATAGGTATTGGGCATATAATTTGTGAGACTGTAGAAAATTGTATAAATTAGAGCAAATTGTAATTTTTTGTGGTGGCTTTGGAACCAGATTGAAAACAGTTTCAAAAGGTGTCCCAAAATCATTGTTAGCAATTGATGATAAGGCTTTTATAGAAATATTAATTCAGAACTTATCAAAGTTTAATTTTAAGAAAGTTCTATTATTATGCCATTACAAAGGTACTAAATTTTATAAAAAATATCACAATCAAAAAATAAACGGGCTGTTAATTAAATGCATAATTGAAAAAAAACCACTCGGTACATTAAGAAGTTTAATTAATGTAAAAAAAAAATTAGATAATTTCTTTCTTCTTTCCAATGGAGATACTTTTTTTGATATTAATATTTCAGATTTATATAGGAAATTTGATTATAAAAAAAATCTAATGATATTAGGAGCTGGAAAAATTTTTACAAATGACAAGTTAAGATACCAAAATTTTTTAATTAACAAGCAGATATTAAAAAAAGTTTTTTATTCAAAAAAAAAAAATCAAATTATTAATACTGGCTTAAGTATTGTTAATAAAAAAGTGTTAGCTTATGTTAAAAAACAAGATAATTCGTTTGATAAACATTTGATAAAATTTTTAACTCCTCAAAATAAAATTCAAGTACAGGCTTATAAAAAAAATTTCATAGATATTGGAACACCAAAGGATTTAAATTTTTTTACTAAAAATATTAATTATTTTACAAAAAAACCAGCAATATTCCTAGATAGAGATGGTGTTATAAATTATGATTATGGCTATGTTTATAAAAGTTCCAATTTTATTTGGAAAAAAAAAGTTATTGAAGCAATCAAATATTTAAATGATAAAAATTATTCAGTCTTTATTATTTCAAATCAATCTGGTGTTGGAAGAGGATATTATTCTATAAATGATGTGGAAAAATTACATTATTGGCTAAGGGACGAATTAAGAAATAAAGGTGCTTATATTGATGATATTTTTTTTGCTCCTTTTTACAATAAGTCAAAAATAAAATTTACCAAAAAAGACAAAATATTAAGAAAGCCAAATATTGGGATGATTACCAAAGCCAATGAAAGTTGGAACATTGACATGAAAAACTCTTATGTGATTGGAGATTCCAGTGTTGACAAAAATCTTGCTAAAAATGCTAAATTAAAATATGTAAATGTGAATACTAATAGTAATTTACTAAGTATTGTTAAAAAAATCTGTAAATAATTTTTATGATTAAAAAAAATGATAAAATTTTTGTAGCTGGACATAACGGACTCATAGGTTCAGCTATTGTTAAGCAACTAAAATTTAAAGGTTATAAAAATATAATTACAATAGATAAAAAGAAATTAGATTTACTTAATCAGAATAATGTATTCAAATTTTTAAAAAAAATAAAACCTAAAGTTACAATAATTGCTGCTGCTAAAGTTGGAGGAATATATGCTAATAATATATTTAGAGGGGAATATGTATATGAAAATTTAGCAATACAAAATAACTTAATACATGGATCCTATATCAATGGGGTAAAAGAGTTAATTTTTTTAGGCTCTAGTTGTATATATCCCAGACTGTGTCCACAGCCAATAAAAGAAGAGTATCTGTTATCTAAAAGTCTAGAAAAAACAAACGAAGGTTATGCTGTTGCTAAAATTTCGGGAGTATTAATGTGCAAAAGTTATAACCATCAATATAAAACAAATTATAGATGTATAATGCCAGCTAATTCATACGGACCTGGAGATAAATATGACAAACTTAATTCACATTTTTTCCCTGCATTAATTCGAAAAGTTGTGGATGCAAAAAAAAATGGTAAAGACTTCATTAGAATTTGGGGTAATGGACAAGCCAAAAGAGAGCTGATATTTAATGAAGATATAGCTAATGCATGTGTATATTTTTTAAATAAAAAAACAAAAGAGACGTTAATAAATATTGGAACAGGTAAGGATAGAAAAATTATTGATTTTGCAAAATTTATTATGAAGATGCTTAACTACAAAGTTAAAATTAAATTTGATAAAACCAAACCAAATGGAGTTCCACGAAAATTATTAGACACATCTTTAGCAAAAAAATATGGATGGAAAGCAAAAACAGATTTAGAAACAGGTTTTTGGAAAACTTATCATAGTTATATAAATAAAATTTATAATTAAAATTTAGTTTTATTGTAATTAAATATAAGAAAAAAAATAAGACTTAAAAAAATTATTAAAGATAAAAATCTAAGAAAAAACCTAATTTTATCTTGATATATAATTCTAACAGTTTCATTGTTATTTTTGGAATATGTTAAAAAATTACTAATATTAGAACATTTTTCATTATTACATTTCCAATTTTTATCAAAAACAAAAGGTAAGACTGGATAAAGTTCTAAGTTATTGTTTACCTCTATTCTATAATGTGAGTTTTTTTCTTTAATAAAGTTTCCATCAATCTTGGTAAATGAGTCTATTTCAAAATTTAAACATTTTATGATTGAATATTGGCACTTATTAATTCTTTCAGTTAATTTTTTTGGATTCGAGATTCCTAATAAATTAATCTTATTTTTAATAAAATAAAAATTACCATTGGGTAAATTTAATAGACTAATTATAATAAAATTTTTATTATCTAGTAAATTCAACTCTTTTTCAGAAAGAAATGTATAATTGATATTAAATACACTTAAAAATAATAAATTTTGTAGATCACTTACTTGTGGAGTTATTTCTGAATAATAATAACTACTATTTGTTTGTTGGAAGGCAATAGTTGATGTGTTATTTTTAAACTTTAAATTGAAAGGAGAAAGGTTAAATTTAACCAAATCTTTAGCAGTATAAATGCCATATTTTGCAGAATTATTGTTATCTAAAAGCTCGTATGTGTCTGGACTTAAATAAACACGATTAAAATTTTTATTAATATTAAGATTCTTAAAAAAAGAAATCATAGTAAAATCATTTGGATCATCAATTATAAAATTATTTGTATTATGCATAATTCCAGAATAATTTTTTACAAAATATAATGAAGAGTACGAAAAAAGAAATATTATCAAGACAATCTTTAGACTTTTTTTGATCTGATTAAAATACTGCAATGAAACTAAGCAAGATAGAATAATTGTAAAATCTCTAACCCACCAAGCTCCTGAAAGAATAAAATTAAAGATTTCAAGAATACTAGAATAATTAAAAATAATAATTGTAACAAAAA
>MDTF01000549.1_pt1 | contig 12556 bp, 12 predicted proteins | sample 811191 | NCBI WGS metagenome assembly MDTF01 (sample SAMN05326649, study PRJNA326480) | marine metagenome | isolation source: seawater | place: Southern Ocean | collected 2011
AAAATATAAAAAAATATAAAAAAATATTTTATGTAAAATTTTTTTTAATGACAACTTTTTTTAAAAAAGCTTTTAATTTATTTGCTTCATTATTCCAATTTTTATTTAAGATCCATTTTTTATTTTTAGTTTTATAATATTTTTTACCTTCTAAATAACTTCTCATTGCAAGAGCTATAGAAACTGGATCGTCCTCCACTATATGTAATATCTTTTTATATATAGGGTCTAATGATTTGGTACAAGTTGATATGATAGGTTTATTCCAAGATAAATAATCAAATAGTTTTGAAGGAAAACTAATATCATTTACAAACATATCAACAGGTCTTGGGTTTAAAAAGATATCAGCTTTCTTGTAAGCATTTTGAAGTTGTTTACTTGTCAATAATCCAAAAAACTTTATTCTTTTATCATTTTTTATGGCTGACCTTAAAAAACTATTATTACCTGAACCAGATATCCAAAGCTCAAAATTATTTTCGTTTAAAAGTTCCATAACATCTAAAAGGATTTTTACTCCTGTATTTTCAAAAAAAGACCCAGAATAAAAAAAAATAGTTTTATTTTTTTTTATGTATGGTTTTTGAGCATTTTGTATTGAGTTTAAAGGATATATTGCTCCATCTAAGTGTAATTTATTAAGATTTTGATTGTATTTTTTAAAACTATAATACGATAAAAAAACATATCCATCACCCCCTGATGGTACTTCTTCGTCTGCTACGATATATATACAAGAAAACTTTGAACGTATATTTTGATCTGACAATGTTTTTTTCACCCACTCTGGTTCATTATATGAAATAATAATTAAAGGTTGAGAGCTATTAAGATTGGCTTTTTCTTTTAAAATTTTTTCTAATGATTTTTTTAAGGTTATATCTCTTAAAATAAATGTATTTAAATAATGAATTTGATTTTGATTATGTACAATTTTTGATGAAATTTTTTCTCTTGATGGCAAAAATCTGCCTTTAGGCCAATAAGAATCTGGACGGTAATATAACCACTCTATGTCCACATCTTCTTCAACTAACGATTCAAAAAGATGCTTTTGCCACTTCATAGCTGCAGGACTAGCGGCTAACCAATGTTTTATATAATTTGATGGTATGAAAGGTCCAATCCAGAATATTTTGGGATTAAATTTTTTTTTTTCTAATTTCATTTTTTTTATACAAACTAAATATTTAAAAAACTATATAAAATTATTTTTTAAAATAATCATTTATTTGGTCTTTTACTAGATGACAATAAAATAACAAACAAAGGAATAAGAATTGAGACAAGTAATAAACTGTAAAATAAAGAACCACCGAATGAAATCAGTAATAATGAGATTAATAATGCTTTTGATTGGGGTGAATGTTGATAAACCATTCTATAAAAATTAAAAAAGGCAACAACGCCTATCAAACCTACAGCTCCAATCCAAAGTGAAAATTCAGCATCAAAATTAAAAAATATTCCACCAAATATTAGGTTAAATAAACTAGCATTTTCTAGATAATTAAAAAATATTGAATATTTAATAAATGCACTTCCACCTACCAAAAATAATCCATCAATAATTTTTCCAAAAAAAAGAGACAAAATTCCAACTCCAAAAAGGAGGTGTATTATTAATCTTTTTTTAATTCTCAATCTTAATAAATTAATAACATCTAAATGTTGAAAAATTAAATATGCTAAAAAAGCAACTAAATATGTTTTTGATTTTGTTTGCATCAAACAAAACAACACTAATAAAAATATTGACTGATAGAAATATTTATTCCATTTTTTTTTATCATAATTAATACTTTGATTAAAATATTTCCAGGAAATATCAAAAATAAAAAAATACATAATAACAACTCCTGATAATGTATTTGGATTAGAATAAAGCCCACCACCACGTGCTTTCCAATAACTAAAATCAAAAACATTCATTAAAATATTATCTGGGGTCCTATGATTTCTGTGTGCCTCTACACCTTCGTAATAATATGCAAAATCTCTAAAATCTAAAATTATTTGATTTTCTTGCATTATTAATATTTGAGTAATAATTAGATAAAGAAGGATTAAACTTGATAATACCATAATGAAAGAGTGTTTAATTTTAAAACTTGAAAAAGGAAAACCAAAGACTAATAACAAAATTCCAAAAAATCTGACTAAATTATCTGGTGAAAATAAAAATGCCCCAAAAATACCTGGCATAAATAATATAAAAATAATTATTTTTTTTTTGGGATAAAAAAAAATATCTTTACTAATTATAATTCTCATTAGCAAAAGAGATAAAGATAAGAATACTAATTGTTTTGCTGTAATTAATGGTAAAATTGTCACAAACATTACCAGCATAATTAAGAAGGTATCAAGTGAACTTTGCTTAATTTTCATATTTTTTTAAATATAATTTAAAATTCATTAACTTTTAAAACTAAATAAATTATCTAAATCTAAAAAAATTCTTACTAGTGAAAAAATTTAATGATTTTCAATAATCTTTATAAGATATTCTTTTTTCCATTCCTCCAACTAGATGAGTATATTTCTCCTAATTTTTTTATTGAGGTAGTTTCTTTATTTTTAATATCAAATAATGGAATATCCTTAATCATTTCTGATCTTTTGTATCCCCCTAGTAACAATAATTTTCCAGCATGGTCTCTAGCTTCTCTAAAAACTGATGGGTAAGCTGAAATGGAATCCAATTGAGAAGTTATTTGTTGAGCAAGATCATCTCGGATAAAGAAGGCATTGGCTCCAATTGTATTAGTTCCAACAAATTTATAACCCTTCTCCTTTCCAAGTAATATTAATGCTTGCAAAGATGCACCGAAATAAAGGTTGGAGAAATGAGCTTTTGTTCGAAAAAAATCTGGTCTGTAGGGAACAGTGACTTGATGGAGATCTCCAAAAACAGCATTATATTCAATCACTACAATAGCTGGGTTTATAACATCTATAGATTGCCATACGTGATAATCATTTCCATCAATATCAATACTAAGTAACCCTATATCACCAGTCATTCCATTTTGCTCAAGCAAGGAGTTGATATTTTCTTTAGTGATATGTGCACATATTGCATCTACGTGGTGACGCCAAGTTATATCTTGTGCTTTTATTTCTTTAATAAAATCATTAGAACCATCTATGATTAAGCCTTGCCAATTATGTAATTGCAGAAGTAAACGAGTATTTGACTCGTAATAATCTTCAACTCCAAATTCCACAAATTTTTTTGGTATCATTGGAAGTTTGGATACCAGCCAATCAATAATACCATCTTCACCATATTGTGAAAAACAAGAAAATTCAATATCTCTAAAGTCATAAATTGATTTTAATGAACGTTTATTAAGTGCTATATTCTGTGCTAAAAGCACTTTGTTTTTCTCAGACTCTTTAGGTAAGATTTTCTGGAGTATTAAATGCTTTAGTTTTTTTAGAACTTTAATCATAGTATTCAATCACTTAATAAATTCTCTAATTGTTTTTTTGTAGCTATCTCTCATAGCTTGTAAATTTACTTTCAAAAGTTTAATAAAAACATATAGCCAATCATAATGTTTTAAATTTTTCATCAAACCTAGAGCAATCTTTGAAAATATATACAAAGGAATAAAAATTTCAATTGATTTAACCCTGTATTTTTTATAGGGGTTTTTATCCATACTACCTCCAAATTTTCCTAAAACTAATAAACCTTCTTTACTTCTATTAACTTCACCCTTACTCAATAAAAAAAAATTAACAGACCAGTCCGCACCAATATAATATATATTTGCAATATCTTTGACTTCTTTTATAATTTCAGTTCTCATTAGGGAATAAAAAATTCCATGAGATATCCATGCGTTTTGTAAAAACTTGGCCTGACGTACTTTAAGAGCTCCCTTTAAATTAAAATCAACATACTTATTTGGATTATTTTCTTCACCGTCAAAACAATTTGGTGACGTTGATGATACAAAGTTCAAATTAGACTCAAGAAAAGATAAATTAACCTCTAGAAATTTTGATGATATCCAATCATCATGACCTATCCACATAAAATATTTTCCACTAGCTTGTTCAAGTACAAATTTGTGATTTGGACCCCCACCAGTATTATTTTTTTGTCGAATGTATTTGATACGGGAATCTTTTAAGGAAAATTCTTTACAAATTTTACCTGAGTCATCATCAGAATTATTATCTGAAATTATTAATTCAAAGTCTTGAAAGGTTTGTAACAATAAAGAATTAATACATTTTTCAATGGTTTTTGCTCCATTATATACTGTCAAACCGATACTAATTTTTGGTTTTATTTCACTAGCTTTCATATCAATAAAAATAATAAATCAATTAACATCCTTAAAAAGTAGATATTTTTTTATAAAAAAGGATTAACTAAAAATATATTAATAAATGCATATATCAACTTTTTATGATTTAATAAGATTATTTATATCTCAAGTAATTCTTCTTAAATGAAAATCTAACTGAATTAGTTATTTTATTGATTTTAACTTCATTTTTAGCATAAATTTTTTATATAATTACTAAATCGCACATTTAACTTCCATTTAAGTAATTTCTCAGCTTTTGAAGAATCAATATTTCTTATACTTGGCTCATTGGGGTTTTTTTCAATGATAGTAATTTTTTTTTTCAAATATTTTGCCGAAGTTTCTACAATATTTTGCAAACTTATTTTTTTGTTACTAGTAAGATTTAAAAGATTAAACCCTTTTAATTTTGTTGATAATAAAATTCCATTTATTAAATCATCAAGATGAACAAATCTCCTTGAAGTCTTTCTAGATCCAACTATTAAACGGTTATTATTCTTAACTTCCTCGAATATTTTTTCTACAGAACTCCAATTTTTCCTAACTACACCGCCATATATTATTCCAAATCTCAATATGTTAATATTTTTAAATATCCGATTAGTATCTAAAAATTTTTCAATAATAATTTTGCTCTGTGCATACAATGAATATTTTTTATCTATAATTAAATCTGAATTTTCATTTAAAAGATTTGATTTTTTATCTCCGTAAACCCACTCTGATGAAGCAAAGATAAATGTTTTAACTAGTTTTTTTTTTGCTGCTTTAATTAAATTTAATGTCCCATTCACGTTTACATCCATACATAAAAAAGGCTTTAAGTTGCAATCCTTATTGTTTGAAATGGCTGCTAGATGAATTACAGTTGAATTGATTGGAATATATTTGTATAGATTTTTATCTCTAATATCTAATTTTTTTGAGTTTAGAGTATTTTTTGTATTTATATCTACTCCAAAATATTTAATATTATTTTTTTTACAAGTCTCAATTAATCTTTTTCCTATAAAACTCTCAGATCCTGTAATAAATAACATTTAATTCCTAATAAAAATTTTTATATAATACTTCTACACCCTTGCTTGAATTCATAAAGGAGTAAATTTTATTTGATTTCAATTGCTGGATTAATTTTTTTTTTTTTTCTTTTTTGATAACTATAAATAGAAATCCTCCTGACCCTGCTCCCAAAACTTTACCTCCTATTGCACCCATTTTTAGACATTTTGTATATAGTTTATCAATCTCTAAATTTGTAATATTTTTTGATAATTTTTTTTTTAAAGACCAATTTTTATCTAATAATTCTCCAAAACTTTTTAAATTAAGTTTTTTCTTTTTAATTAAAGATTTTGCAAATGTGACTATATTTAATAAATTTTTATAATATTTAATTTTATTTGGGATTTCTTTACTTTGTTGACCAAGAATTTTTTTTGACTCTTTAAAATTCCCAATCCAAATAAAGAGGGAATTGTTAAAAATATTTTTTAAATAATCAAATTTTAATTTTTTAATAATAACTTTATCTCCCCTAAAAAATTTATAACTTCTAAAACCACCAAAAGTTGCAGCATATTGATCCTGTTTTCCTATTGGATTGTTAAGTAAGTCTATTTCAATTTTACTTGCCATTTCTGCTAATTCTTTTTTTGTTATTATTTTATTTTGGAATACATGTAATGCTTTTAACAAACCTACAATAATTGAGCTAGATGCACCAAGCCCGGAGAAAGCAGGGATATCTGAAGAAATTGTAATGTGCATTTTTTGTTTTATATTTAAATGATGTAGACAACTTCTAATTAAACTATTCTTAATATTTTTTATGCCATTAACATGCTCAGTAATTGAATAATTTAATCTATAATCTTCTTCAAATAGATCATCATGAGATTTTATTGAAGTATAAATATATCTATTAATTGAAGTACTTAAAACCTCACCATAATTTTTATTATAAAATTTAGATATATCTGTTCCACCTCCAAAAAAACTTACTCTAAGTGGAGTCCTCGTCATTATATAAAAATTTTTTTTATTCATTTTGTTAATGTATATTTATATTTTATTTTTTCACCAGCACTTAATTTTTCTTTACCTATATAGATGCATTGGCATTTTGCGTTATATGATGCCTCTACATCTCTTATGTCATCACCAATATAAACAGTTCTATCAAGTATAAATTTATATTTTTCTGATGCTTTTAAAAATAGCCCTGGTCCAGGTTTTCTATCAATATGTTTTGAACTGAAATGATGCTTACTTATAAAAAAGTCTTTAATATCAATTTTTGATTTTTTGAAATTTTTTTTTATATCTTTATGTATAAGCAACAAGTTCTTTTCAGATAAATCTCCTGTTGAAATTCCAGCTTGATTTGTAATACAAAAAACTTTTTTTTTTCTTAAAATTTTTCCATAATTCTTTATAAAAATCCTATTAATTTTTAATTCATTTAAATTTCTTACATAAAAATGAGATTTGTTTTTTTCATTCAAAACACCATCTCTATCAACTAAAATTACATTATCCTTAAAATATTTTTTTGTATTTTCATATCTTGCTTTATCTGAAATACTTAAATATTTTTCATTAATATTATAATTAACTTTTTTTCTTTTAATTTGTTCGTTTATGAAACTATTAAAAGATAAGTCTTTATTAATAATTTTTTTTGGCAATATTTTCTTTCTTATAATCATGTAGCCTATTTCTACAAAATTAGAGCTCTTTTCTTTTTTAAAAAAATATTTTTTTATTCTTTGGTTTTTCTTATCTAAAAGAATATTCCCTTTATTTTTTTTACAAATTGTTATTAAAAAAGAAGAATCTAAATCATCAAATTTTTTTTTAAGTTGATGTAAATTCAGATCTGAATAGTTATCAGAATATAAAAGTAAAAACTTATTCTTTAATATTTTGTGAGCATCGATTAATCTTTTTAATGTTTGTACATCTGGTGGATTAAAATGGTATTTTATCTTAACTCCATATTTTGAACCATCGCCAAAGTAATTATAGATAGCATTTTTTTTATAGCCACATAGTAGCAAAATATTATTAATACCATTAGCTTTACATTGTTCAATTAAATATAGTAGAAATGGTTTTGTATTAATATTAACCATTGGTTTGGGAATTTTATTTGTTATTGGAAGAAGTCTCTTACCATATCCTCCACAAAGTATTACGGCTTGACCAATCATTTATAATTAATTGAATTAACTTTTTAAATTTTTAATTTGAATTAGATCAACTATAGATAATAACCATATGTGATGTACCATCTCCACTACATTATATTCCGTAGAATTAATCCATAAATTTTCATTACCTAATTTTGATACAGGATTATTTTTTTTAAAACCGGTAAATGTTGCTACATAAATATTCATTTTTTTTGCGTATTTAGCTGCATTAATTATATTTTTAGACTTACCACTGCTACTTATTAAAATTATTATATCATCTTTCAAAGCATAAGCTTCTAGCGCTTTTTCTACCCACCTTTCATAACCATAGTCATTTGCAAAACAAGTTATTAAGTTTGGTTCATTGAATGTTATAGCTCTTTTCTTTAGAATTTTAGTTATGTCTACAGCCACATGGTTTGATATAGATGCGCTACCACCATTTCCAATTAATATTATTTTATTATCTTTATTTAATGAACTAATTTTTTTTCTGACAGATTCTATTTTTTTATAATCAAAATTCTGTAGATTTTTTGAGATTATTTTAAAGTATTTTGAATAATTAATTTTTTTTTATCATTATATGTAAAGTTTTTTTAACAATTTACTTAATCATTAATCTTAAATTATTGAAAGTTTCTATCTTAATTTTAGATTTATTAATAGGAATTTTTGCTTTAAAACAATTTCTAAAATTTTTTTTGATCTGATCTTTAAAATTTCCCTTAAAAATACTTTTGTAAAAATTCATTATATCTAGGGCCTTCAAACCGTAGCCAGATCCAACATCATACTCTTGGTTTTCATCAGTTTTATTTAGGTGACTAGTTATAAATTTTAGAACATCGTTTACGTGAATGTAATCATTTATCATATCTGGTTTTTTTAATTCTATTAATTGTTTATTTTTTATAGAAGATACAATAAATGGTATTAATGCATTCTTTCTTTGCCTTTGACCAAATACGAAAAATAATCTAAGCCAAATAAGGTTTTTTTTTTGTTTTTTGATTAGTTTTTTTATTTTATTTTTGGAGTTTACAAAAAATTTACTAGTTAAATGATGTTTATTTTTATGTTCTGAACAACTCCCTGTAACTATGATCTTTTTTACAGAATCTAACTTATTTATTTTTTGAAAAAATATTTTTTGTTTTAAAAAGTTTATTTGCGATTTTTTTATCGAGTAATCAGGTATATCTTGCCAAGCTAAATGAATTAATATTTGAGGAGAAAAAACTTTTATCAAATTAAATGATGAACTTGACATTACTAAATCACTTTTTAAAGTTTTAATATTTTTGCTGATTTTGTTTAAATTTTTCTTTCTACTTAATGCAAGAATTTTATATTTTTTATTAGCTGATAATTTTTTTAATAGATTAAAACCAATAAATCCTGATGCTCCAGTTATCAAAATATTCATTTTAATTTAAAATCTTTATATTCTTTATCCTTTGCACTTATTACTTTTGGTTTTATAGGCCATTTAATATTAAAGTATTTATCATTATATCTAATTCCCCCATCGTTATTTTTATTAAAAAATTCAGACATATAATATTGAATTATTGTATTATCCTCTAATGTAATGAATGCATTCGCACATTTTCCAGGCACTAAGACTGACCTTCTGTTTTTAGATGATAATTCAATTTGCTGACATACCAAATATGTTTTTGAATTTTTTCTTAAATCAATTGTAACATTATGCATTTTGCCACTAATACATGTGATAATTTTTGAGTCATTTTTACTTTTTTTCTGAAAATGAAATCCTCTTAATGTTCCCTTTTTAAAATTTTCTGAAACATTGCATTGTTTAATTTTAAAGGAAATATTTTTTTCTTTAATCTTTTTTTCACAAAAATTTCGTCTAAAAAACCCTCTGTTATCCTTGAATATTTCTGGTTCTATTAAATACATATCTGCTATTTTTGTTTTATTAAATATCATAGAAGTTTAGTGCTGATTTTTTTTGGAAATGACAGAATGACTTTTCCTGAAAAGCCATGCTTATGAAATTCTTTTAAAATTTCGTCTTTAAAATTCCAAGCCAATATTAAAATTATTTTAAATTTTTTTATATTGTTAAAAAAAATTTTTGAATCTATGATCTTTGTCTTCGTACCTGGTGTGTATAAATTATTTTTTAATGGATTTTTATCTACTATAAACTTTAAATAATCTTGTCCTATTTTTGTATAATTCAAAAAAGTAGAACTTCTTGCAGATGCTCCATAAGCTACTATTTTTCCATGCTTGTGATTTATTTTTTCTATTTCTTTTTTGAATTTAAATGAATGATCTTTAGCTTTTTTAGAAAAGCTTTTCCATTTATTGATTGTGTTAACTTTTTCTTTAATTTCAATTTTTTCTAACTTCTGAAGACGTTTTGTTTTTTCTTTTTTTTCTTTGCTAAAAATTAACACTAAAGCTCCGCCACTTATCGGGCTTTTAAATCCATCAAACAAATTAAACTTATGCGTTTTAAATAGCTTTTTCAATGATTGTATACTGTAGTAAAAAAGATGTTCATGATAAATTGAGTCGTATTGCAAATCATCTAATATTTTTTTTGCATAATGAAACTCAACAGCAAAAACACCATCTTTAGAAATCAAATTGTATGCTGCATGTAAAAGTTCATGAATATTTTTAACATGCGCAATCACATTTCTTGCAAATAAGATATCTCCTTCTCCATATTTTTTTTGAATAATATTTGATATTTTTAAATCAAAAAATGAGTTTATAGTTGGTATTTTTTTTTTATTAGCAATTTCACAAATATTTTTAGCAGGATCTATGCCTATTACCTTGTATCCCCCTTTTTTAAATGGCTCTAAATAAGTTCCATCATTACTTGCTATTTCAACAATTAAAGGTTTTTTTTTGTTTTTGAAACTTATTATCTCTTTATAAAAATTTTTACTAAATTTTTTTGCAGCACTTGATGTTGATGTAGTCCAAAAATATTCTTTAAAAAGAATATTTGGATTAACTGTTTCTGTTAACTGTACTGCTTTACAATTTTTGCAGAAAAAAATTATTAATGGAAATTTTTTTTGCTTAGTATTCTTTTTCTTTTCTAGACTGTTTGCCAAAGGCTGGACACCTAAATCTAAAATATTTTCAATATTTTTACTAAAGCACAATCTACATTTATTTTCTTTTATAGAAAACTTGGACTTCATTATCTTAAAACTTTGCTGTGTCTAGTCTATTTCTCCAATAGTTTAATGTATCTAAGAGAATTTTGTCAAAATTTAACTTTGGCTTCCAGTTTGTTTCTTTTTCAAAATTAGTTTTTTTAGTTATTAAAAATGGAACATTAGTAGGTCTAACAAATGGTTTGTGTGTCTTGTGTTTTAAATTTTTAACATTTGACATTTTTTTTAATTTTTCTAATGCTTGTCTGAAAGTAAATACACTCTTTTGACTTTCATTACCTACCAAATATAATTTTCCAACTACACATTTTTCAGTTGCTACCCAATATGCTCTTACAATGTCTAAAATGTGTGTGAAGTTTCTTTTGTCGTCTAGGTGCCCTACAAGTATAGGACCCTTCATAAGATTTTTTTCTATTTTGGCTATTTGATAAGCATACGAAGATAATCCAAAAACATTTTCTCTTCTAGGGCCTTCATGGTTAAATGTTCTTAGTCTAATAACCTTTACTCCAAAAGATTTATAATAAACATAACTAATATAATCTTGAGCTACTTTTGTAACAGCGTAAGGATTAACTGGATTTATAAGTGTTTTTTCTGTTATTGGCATGTCTTTTGAATCTAGAAGACCATATTCCTCACCTGATCCAGGTATTAATATTTTAGCTTTACTGCCTATTTTTTTCATAGCTTCTAAAATATTTAAAGTTCCATTATAATTAACGCTCATATATCTGTGAGGGTGGTCCCAAGATGGACTAACAAAACTTTCTGCTGCAAAATGGAAGATTGTATCAGGATTTACTTTTCTAATTAATTTTTCTACTGAAATTGGATCTGTGATATCACAATCAATCCAGTTAATTTTATCATATATATGTTGAATTTTATCCAATCTAGATAAATGATATCTTTTAGTACCAAAAATTTTAACGTTTTTTTTATTATTAAAAATGTAGTCAGCCATGTGGCTTCCTACAAAACCTGTAATGCCTGTAATTAAAATTTTTTTCATTATTGATTGTTATAAACAAATTTTAGAATATAACAAACTCCTTTTTATATTTAAAATATTGTTAATTATAATATCGTCATTTATATTAAACTATGATCAAAGCCAATTTCACAATTTGTTATTAAATGGAAAAGTACGAAAATATAAATGATATAAGAAAAAAATTTATCAATATTCAAGGGAATATTAAAAATAAAAAAAAATCAATTAAAATTATAAACACGCTTCTTGAAAACAAACATACATATCTTTTTGACTGGTTTGGAATTCCAATAATACAGTTTCCCAATGATATAATTGTTATGCAAGAATTAATGTATAAAGTTAAACCAAAATATATTATTGAGTGTGGTGTCGCTCATGGAGGTATGTTGGTTTTTTATGCATCTATTTTAAATCTACTTAATATAAAAAAACATAAAGTAATTGGTATAGATATAAAAATTAGGTCAATGAATCGAAAACGAATTATTAAGTCTGGGTTTTATAAAAATATTGATTTATTTGAAACTAGCTCAATAGATGAAAAATTGTTTAATAAATTAAAGAATAAATACAAACTAAAAAAAAATGAGAGAAAAATAGTAGTACTAGATTCAAATCATACCAAAGATCATGTGTTAAAAGAGTTAAATTTTTATTCAAAACTTATAAACAAAGGTGATTATATCATCGTTATGGATACAATCATTGAATTAATAAATCCTAAGTTTAATAAACAAAAAAATTTTAAAAAAGGTAATAGCCCCTATAACGCTATAAATTTATTTATGAAAAAAAATAAAGATTTTATTATAGATGATTATTATGAAAATAAATCGTTTC
>MDTF01003460.1_pt1 | contig 12556 bp, 11 predicted proteins | sample 811191 | NCBI WGS metagenome assembly MDTF01 (sample SAMN05326649, study PRJNA326480) | marine metagenome | isolation source: seawater | place: Southern Ocean | collected 2011
AGTAGATAGCCACTACCGAAAAACTCAAAGAATGAGTGTTTTTTTTAGATCTGACAAAATATGCGTTATTTTCATACGTTACACCTCATTCAAATGGTATTAAAACTTTGTATTTAACTTAGCGCGCCACGCTTTGAATGTAGATCGCCGCAAAACTACAAAAGGAGATTTTGCTCATACTAATTTCCCACATCGCGATAATCGGGACTGTTAACGCTTGCTTTACCAATTTTGTGCATGACCGATAGGTCTCCATCAAGCAACATCTCCTGCATCATAATGGCGCTGACCATAATATATTTGCGGTATATAATTCCCCACTCGCCGTCGCGCTTTGCAAATTTATCTTGGTAATAGCCAACATATAGACCTAGCTCGCTGTCGGCGACTGCCACACTATCAGAACTCCCAAAAGCGATGCCGTAGCTCTCTACGTCAGCGAAATCACCCCTAAGATTGATGCTTGCCTGCGTGGTTTGATGCCACCTTCGACCTAGGTTACGTTCAACGTCCATGACTACGGGTTTAAAATCCTCTCCCGTACCTTTAAAAAAACCGAAGTCGATTACTGCGTCGTCGAAAAAAACTCTGTCCAATCGTTTCTCATCGAGCCAGTCAAGCGCCCGTGCATACCGGTTGAGGACGTCATGAATCGCTTGCTTATCGGCTACTTCGGCGACTTTATATTCGAGTAACGCAATTCGAAGCTGTACGTCTTTATTGTGAACTGAATCTTTGCAACCATGGAGTGACACAACAACCCACAATGAACAAATAAACATAGCTACTTTTAAATTGCTTAAAGAGCTCAAAATTGACCCCTAATTTAATGCGCTTTTTTACTATACTAATAAGATTAGTCGACCGACCTACTAATTACAACGTAAAAAATGTATCAAACGAGTGATAAATGAATTACGTAAAATCTTATAGGTTGAATTCAGTCACTTTTAAGCAGGGAACCAAGAATTCTCCGAAAGAAATTGATCGATGGAGACAAAGAAAATCTTAAAAAAATTAAACATCAGGTGAAAAAGAACACAGTAGTTTTTTTATTTCGTTTTTGTAGCCGGGCTCACAGGAGAGTCATTTGGCATCCGCTCCAATCACATCGGGGTGAATCCCCCGCTGAAAAATCGCTGCATTCTTTGTACTGTATCGTCGATATCGCCGGCGCTATAGCATCCGTCAGACTGGCGTTCGAGCAGTTGCGTGTCTAATAATATGTTGATATTGGCAGTTTGCAAAAAATAAAAGCCCCAATGAATGTCAGAATCATCCGCATCGGGCAGAGCGCGCTTAAACTCAGTTAAAAACGCCTGATTAACGGCATCATAGATAACAAACTCCTTTTGATAATCACTCGATGCCGACTCACTCGCTAAATGTGCCAGGAGCCGTATGTAACTTCTCCAACCGGGCCCGTGACACTGATGACGTTCCAAACACGGCCTCAAGTAGGCTTCTATGAGCACAGTTACGGGCAGTGGGTTGTGCCCATGAGCGGCCAGAGAATGCCGAAGTGAGCCCAGCATACCCTGTATATGCTCTTCTGCGCGGCGGTCGACAACCGCTTGAAGAATGTTATTTTTTGATCCAAAGTGGTAATAACACAGCGAGATTCGTACCCCAGAGAGAGTAGTGATGTCGCGCAATGAGGTGCCGTGAAATCCGCAGTCAGCAAACAAATTTTCGGCCGCATCGAGGATGCATTTTTTGGTGTTTGACGATCTCTTTTGATCGGTTTTGACAGTTGCGCTTGGATCTATAGACATATCTACGTTTATCTCTTAAAGAATACTGCGGCGGTTTCGTTTAGTTTTAAGTGCGCGACGCGAATCTGCTATTATGCGCGGCAGTATACTTAACAATACCGATCGAACCAACATCGAAAAAGTAATCGATATTTTTTCTAAAAAATACTCATACATTTGTTTATTTAAACGTCTGTCGGGTAGTTTTCCTCTAGGTGTCATTAGGATACTTAATCGATTGTCGTGCGACAATTTAGATGCATACCTGAGTCGGGATAGTTCGAATATTAGCGGGGTTATGAGTAATTATAGATCTCCACATTAAGTCACTACCGACCACTTTAGACGGTGGATTAATGAATTGCGAGACAGAAGAAATAGATTATTTACTGCAAAATACGCTTTTTATAAAAAACGTTACCTTTTAAACCGATTCTAAATATAGATAGTCAGTTTGGTAAGTTCGAGCGTATCTGGTCGATTCAACTTTTAATAGGCGGCTTTTGTTACGGCCCAGCACACAACGGAGCTTCAATAGTTGGCATTTTAAAGCAATACTTAGACCCTTCGATGTCATAATGCTGGTTCGCGATAAAAAAAATCGCTAGGATAAAATGTTATGATGGATAAACAAGATATCCCGATCAAGACCGATCGCCGCAGATCTCCAGAAACTAAGGAACGTATCCTCGATGCGGCCGAGAAACTCTTTGCAGAGCGCGGTTTTCATGGCGCGTCGCTGCGCGATATTACTGGTGCTTGTGGCGTTCAAGTTGCTCTAAGCTACTATCATTTTGGTAGCAAAGAAGACGTTTTACAAGCAGTGGTCGATCGGCGTGCCATTGAACACATTGGGTGCTACCAAAAATCGTTAACTGATGCACTCGCTCGTAACGACGGTAAACCCATACCGGTCGATAGTTTGATAGAGGCTTTTGTGGTTCCGGCGATCGAACGATTCACCAACGGCGACGACGGATGGAAATACTACATACAACTACTCGCTCATTTGTCGTATGAGTCCTCCAGAAGTAGTTACGCTAAACCGTTTTTTAAATACGATGACATCGTCAATGAGTTCATTAGCGAACTAAAACGGAGCCTGCCAGATGTGAGCGCTGAAGATCTACATTGGTCTTTTTACTTTTTGCAGTCCGCACTGACCAACGCGGTTTTAGAAACACAAATGATTGATAGACAGTCGCAAAATTTATGTTGTTCATCAGATTTCGATGCGTTGATCAAAGCGATGAAAAACCTATTTAGCGCAGGGTTGCTTGGTTTAAAGCCGCGCATGTAGGCGTTCAAACGCCTTTTAACGACAGTTTCTTTTAACTCTTTAAGTTTTTAAGACATCGATATCACTGCGATCGTGCATATTACCAAACAGCTTTATACCCAAAAATGCCTGTCATTAAGGTAGTAAAAAAATTAGTTAAACGATTGACTAACTAATTTTAGCTACGTATATTCGAAGAATAATATTAAAAAAATAGTGCGTGAGAGCAAAGCGCATCGTCTTTTTTAGACAAAGGATCAATAAGCATGTCGTCTTTTCGAGTCGCCTGGCTAGTGAATAATTCTATTTATAGAACCCATTCGACGCTCTTCAGTGGCACAGACGTTTTACCGAATCAGCTTACTTTTCAGACAAGCCACATTCGGCAGCGACAACTTTGCGCTAGAAAATTTCCTCAAATCGGCTACGCTTTAAACTCGATGCGCGCCCAGCGAGCAATCTCCAAAGCACTCATTGCGCTGTCCCACGAACCGGTCATTACCTATCGCGCAGCAACTCATATCCGCCAGTCAAACGTGTGCGATGTGAACTCACCGGAAAACACAAAATGATAACCAAAAAAAGATCAGGATTCTTAGTAAAATCTAGCTGGACCGGTATCCCACTAGAATAAGGCTTTAAAGCGTTATTCATCGAAACGATGAATACTAGACGAGCATTATATTTATACCGATAAACGGTTAATACAGAGAGACTAAGTGCACAGCAAAATCCGCTCAGAATATGAATCAAACGATCAATTTATTAAAAGGATCACGCTATGAAAATATTAATGACAGCAAATAAAAAAAATGCTTTGACACTGTTTACCTGCGCCCTGCTCGCACCGTCCTTTAGTTTTTCTCAAGATACAGAAGCAAAAATGGGGCTTGAAGAGGTCATTGTCACCGCCCAAAAGAGATCACAATCGTTACAAGATGTACCGATTTCTGTGACTGCGTTATCCGGCGATCAAATGGATCAAATTCATGCAACGACACTGGAGTCCTTGCAAGGTTATATACCCAACATGCAAGTGCACTCGTTTGCAAACGTGTCACATGGGTCGGCCTTTAATATTCGCGGTATGGGCGTCATTGAGCCCGATCCAAACGGCGGTACCACGGTGGTGATCGTCGAAGATGGTGTTCCACAGTTTTTTAATATGACATCGTTTCTCGACACCTTTGACATTGACCGCGTTGAGGTTTTGCGAGGTCCACAGGGCACCCTGTTCGGTGCCAATGCCACCGGCGGGGTTGTTCAGGTGGTGAATGCAGCTCCGACCGGAGAGGCCGGCGCAAAAGTAGATATTAGTTTTGGCAACTATGACCTTGTCGAGGTCAAGGCGGCGGTAGATTTTGCGGTCTCCGAACAACTCTCAGCCAGAGTCACCGCAACCAGCCAAAACCGTGAAGGATTTGTCACCAATATTGTAGATGGAGGCACCCAAGGTAGTCGCGATCGCTCGGGCGTTCGAGGCCAGCTCCTCTATGAAGCAGATGATGGCTTTAGTGCTCGGTTGATCACCTCGCTAGTGAGACACCGAGATGGCGCTCAGGACACGGTCAGTGGCAGCCTACCCGGTGAAATTACCTATATTGCGCCAGGCACGGTCTTTCCATCAGAGGGCCAGTCAAATTCGTCGCTCTATCCGATGTATCAGCAACCGTGTGTGCAAGCCAATGTTCGGTGCAAAGCTCCCGATAAATATCTCTCGGCCATGAGCGACGGCAACGGGGTGTCAGATATGGATACCTATGCGGCAACCCTCCGCATGAACTGGGAAACAGAGCTCGGCGAAATAACCTCAATCACCGGTTTTAAAGATTTTGAGTTACACGACCTCAACGACCAGGACTTCACACCAGCATTTATTGACGATACCGAGCGACTAACCTCCGGTGACCAATTTTCACAAGAACTAAGAATCAATATGGAGTTGTCGGATACCGTAACGGTCATGGTGGGTGGTTTTTATGCCGATTATAGCTACGACCACTTTCAAGACTTTCGTATAGGCTGGGTACCCGGATTTCGTCAATTGACAGAGTATGGTGGCAGCACAGAAACTTACTCGTTATTTGCACAATCCTACTTTAATCTGAGTGAGCGATTGCGATTGCAACTCGGACTTCGGTATACAGCTGAGGATCAGGATTTTTATACCACGGTATCGAACTTTATCGACACCCGCGGCATTGCTGCCCATCTGCAGGGTGAGAGCGGCAACCAGACCCCTGCCCCATTTGAAATATTTTTAGGTAATGTGCCTGTTGTTAAAGACGAATCCTGGAGCAATGTAGGTGGCAAACTGGGCGCTGAGTATCAGTTAAATGAAGATACCCTAGTCTATAGTTATTATGCCCGCGGTTTTAAGTCGGGTGGCTTCGTTGGGCGTATTGTGATTCCTGAAGATTCGGGCCCATTCAACGAAGAGTATGTAGACACGTACGAGATCGGTATAAAAACGGAACTGCTCGATCGTACACTGCGGCTTAATATAGCGGCATTTTTCAATGAATATGACGATATGCAGTTGGCCAACATCTATTTCACCGAGGATGCGTTTGGTAATACAGTCAACGGTAACACCATCCTTAATGCGGCAAATGCTGAAACATCTGGCATGGAGCTAGATCTTCTGTGGGTGCCCAATGAAAATCTCCGTATCAACGCCTCATTGGGGATTCTCGACGCGGAATACAAAGAATTTTTATACGGCGCAGATCAGCTCAACCTATCCGGTCAAACGCTACAAAATGCACCTGAAACGACCGCCAATATAGGTTTTCAGTACACTGCACAAACCGACAGCCTAGAGATAAGGTCTTCTATCCAGTACAAATATGTCTCGAAAAAATGGGATGGTAATATCGTTAATTCGCCAAGGTCTGAGGTACAACCTACCGACTTGATCGATGTCAATATAGACATATCTGCCCCCGGCTCGAACTGGTCTTTAGGCCTCTGGGCAATGAACATTATGGACGAGCGCTATATTTCCAATAGCTTTGTTGCGGCTGGGGTCGTAGGTCTAGTCGACTACCAAGACCCGCGAACGGTCGGCATAACATTGAGCTTAGATCTTTAATATGGACACTGCCATAGCACAGCCTTGCTATTGAAACTTTGGGAGACAGGCAATATGAAGGTCGAAGTAGAACACGTTTTAAATGGCCGAGACTCTTCGATACTGCGCGGTGACGTCATCGACGGCAAGCGTTACACCTCGCGCACGTTTGCCAAAAAAGAATGGCAGGGTCTGTGGACAAAAATATGGCATGTGGCTGGCCGCGTGAATGAACTTGAGGAACCCGGCGATTATATAGTTCACAACTTTATGAAAGAGTCAGTGATTGTGGCGATGCAGGAAGACCGAGAACTAAAAGCTTTTTACAACGCTTGCGGACATCGAGGTTTGAGACTCGCCGAACAGAGTTCGAGTGCCGTGGGGGGGGTTCACTGCCCCTATCACGGATGGCTTTGGGGTCTCGATGGAGTTTTGAAAAGCGCCCAGGATCCCGAGGATTTTACTGCCGGAAATCCCTGTGGCAAACTGACATTACAGTCTTTACGCTGCGATACGTGGGGAGGTTTTATCTGGTACACCATGGATACCGATGGCCCAGATCTGTTGGACTATTTATCGCCAATTCCTCAACTATATAAAAATTACCCGCTGGAAAGCCTAGTGCGCGTATTTTGGATGCGAGTCGATCTACCTACCAACTGGAAGTTTGCAACGGATAATTTTAGTGAATCCTATCACACCCGAACAGCACACCCGCAAGTGCCACCCTGGATTGATCAGGACTACTGGACCTCCCGCCATGAAGTTTGGCCATCTGGACACGGTCGGACAGTGCAACCAATGCGGCCGTCTCTTTCAGATCGTCTGCCAGATGGCGAGGTTCATCCATTCGATCAAATAATGGAATATTGGGGATTAGATCCTCATGCGTATGACAATTTTGAAACAAAGGTTATGCAGGGTTGGTTGGACTTAAAAAACAAAAAAAAATGCACCTGGCGCGAGCGTGGCTATGATCATTACGCTAATCTGAATGATGAGCAACTTACTGATAGTTTGCACACGGTCGTCTTTCCGAATATCACCATCTCGTTTTTACCCGACAATATTGTTTTTTTTCGTACCGAACCCCACCCAGATGATCCAGAAAAATGTTTCTTTGATCTGTGGTGTATGGCCTATCCAGTTGCGGGTTTAGAGACCGTCGAATCGATCATGGCGGGACCGCAGCCAATGAAAGAGGCGATGTTTCAATACCGCGACTTTGATGATGGCGCCGGTGTGCCCGAAATTGAAGGGTCTATTGTCTATCAAGATATGATGCTAGCCCGCGCCCTTCAGCAAGGGATGAATTCGCAGGGATATACGGACTCAAACCTTGCAGGGCAAGAATCGAGGGTGCGGTTTTTCCATGAGCTTTTAAATGACTATATCGATGTACACCAAGTTTCTGGATGCACAGAATAACGATCAATGTCGCAGAAATCTGGCCGTGACTGACCGATAATACGAGCGAAATCGCGCTCAGCTAACAATGGATGCCGTGGCTTTGCAATCCTACTGCGGCAACGCAATCGCTTACAGGGCATGAAATAACTAACCATATTGATCAATTAAGAGCAAAAACTATGAACGCAAATCCGTTGAATCTTTCGTTATTTGTAGCCTGTTGGGTGTTGTTTGCAAGTCCAGGAGCGCATTCGCAATGCGCCACTGATTCATTGCCCAGTGCCGATGAACTGCATATCACGGGAATGATACATTTCAATATTAACGTCAGGGACTACGAGCGCTCGCGAGAATTTTATCGCGCGGCTGGCTTTATCGATCAGATCGGGCCCTTCCCCGAGACCAATACCATTGAAGTGTCGCGGGGCGTAGGCCTCGACCAACTCTACCGGCTTTACGCAGAACTTATGTATCTGGGTAAACTACCGGATGAGCCGATGGATTTAACGGTTCCGACCGGCAGATTTGTCGATCTTATTGATTGGTTGGACCCCGAACGCCTAAACCCGCCCTACAGTGCCGTCAATCATATGGGACTGAGCTACTTTACCCTTACGACTACTGATATAGATGACCAAATAGAGGCTCTAATAGTGGCTGGCGCAACTATGGTAGTCGGTCCCGTCGCCGATGGAAACGGCGATCGCTTAGCTATGCTCCGGGACCCTGATGGCATATTTTTAAAACTTCTTCAGCCGTCGACCGAGCGCGACAATACCCCCAGCATAGAAAATATCAATATCAATGTGAGTGATCTTGAATGCTCACAAAGATTTTATGAAATGCTCGGACTGGAGGCTCAGTCTAGTCCAACTATGGCACTTAAAAACGCCGAGTCAGTACAAACAGGTTTTTTACAAGGCCTGTTTGGTAAAGCCCAGTCTAAGTCAAAACATGCGGTCGCCAGTGACCGTCTCACCGCAGCATTAGGACTTGGATCAGGCGTTGTCAAACGCGATCTTGTTATGCGCCATCGGACGGATGGCGCGCAAGTCCAGCTCAGCCAGTGGGTAAAACCCGAAGTTATAGGTACACCCTACTCCGGCGCCGCAACGCATATAGGTATTAACCGCATTAATTGGGCAAGCTCAGATGTCGAGAGCGACGTCGCTCTGCTGAAAAGCCATGGCGTTGAATTTCTCTCGCCAATAGCACCTTGCTGTGACGGCAAAGCCTCAACTTTTGGATTTATCATGTTTAAGGATCCCGATGGAATTTATAACCAGATAATGGGGACTATTAAACCGCGAGAAGATTAATTATGACCAAAACTCAAAGAAACAGATTTCAAAGGGGCAGAATACGATGTTGATAAGCCGTGAAACAAAACTGTGGATGTATAAAACTATGCTGCTTAGTAGACGCTTTGAAGAGACTATTGAGCAGATTTATCTAGAGGGCAAGACGCCGGCATTTAATATGGCAAATGGCCCAATTCCCGGCGAAATGCACTTATCAAATGGCCAAGAACCTGTAGCAGTGGGCGTATGTGCGCATTTAAACGCTGAGGACATCGTTACCGCAACGCACCGACCGCATCATCAGGCGATTGCCAAGGGTGTCGATTTAAAGCGCATGACCGCGGAAATATTTGGTAAGCAAACTGGCTTGAGTGGCGGCCGTGGTGGCCACATGCATATCTTTGACACCAACGTGAACTTCGGTTGTTCGGGCATTATTGCCCAGGGTATGGGGCCAGCATGTGGCGCGGCACTGTCGCGCAAAATGCAGAACAAACCCGGCGTAGCTGTGTCGTTTATTGGTGAGGGCGCGGTTAACCAGGGTGCCTTTCACGAGAGCCTAAACCTTGCCGCGCTCTGGTGTTTACCAGTGGTCTTTGTGGTCGAGGACAACGCCTGGGGCATATCGGTGTCCAAACAGGACTCGACCGCAGTTGCGCGAAATGATGTGCGCGCCGCAGCCTACGATATGCCTGGGCACTTTGTTGAAAATAATGATCCTTTGGTAATTTACAAGGTTGCTGGCGACGCCATTGATCGCGCCCGATCTGGCGGGGGACCCTCGTTGATCGAAATAGAGACATTTCGCCTTGCCGGTCACTTCATGGGCGATGCCGAAGCCTACCGACCCGACGGCGAAAAGGCATTTCTCGAATCTAAAGATCCCATTCCAGCTTTTAGAAAGATACTGTTAGCTGAGGGAACCACCGACGTCGCTTTAGACCACTTAAAAGATCAAGTAGAGGAACAAGTTTCAGCGGCTATTGCCTTCGCTCGAGAAAGTGCCTACGCACCGGCCGAAGACGCGCTGACGCAGGTCTTCGCGCAAGGAGAATACCATGAGTAATACAAAAATAAGGCGCCTTACGATTGCCCGGGCAATGGCCGAAGCCATTCAACAAGAGATGCAGAGCGATCCTCGGGTGTTTGTTATGGGCGAGGACATTGGTGCCTTAGGCGGTGTTTTTGGCAATACTCGGGGTCTACTAGAAGAATTTGGCAGAGAGCGTATTCGCGACACCCCGATCTCGGAAACCGCTTTTATCGGTGCCGGCGTTGGTGCGGCACAGGACGGTATGCGGCCGGTTGTCGAATTAATGTTTGTCGATTTTTTTGGCGTCTGTTTTGACGCTATCTACAACAATATGGCGAAAAATAATTATTTTTCTGGCGGCAATGTCAAAGTGCCGATGGTGCTAATGACCTCGACCGGCGGTGGTTACTCAGATGCTGGCCAACACTCCCAATGCCTCTATGCAACCTTTGCTCACTTACCCGGTATGAAAGTTGTTTCACCGTCTAATGCGTACGACGCCAAGGGTATGATGATTGCCGCTATTAGAGACGACAGCCCAGTAGTATTTATGTATCACAAAGGGCTGCAGGGTATGGGCTGGTTGGGCACCGAGGCGGCCGCAACAGTCGACACTCCGGAGCAGCCCTATCAGGTGGAACTAGGTAAGGCAAAAATAGTCCGCGAAGGGTCTGATGTGACTATCGTTGGACTCGCTATGGGCGTTCACAATGCCCTAAAGGCGGCTGACAAACTGGCTGAGGAAGGCGTTAACGCAGAGGTTGTAGATCTTCGATCTCTGGTTCCTCTAGATCGCGAAACTGTAATAAGTTCGGTGAAGAAAACTGGGCGCTTAATTGTTGTCGACGAAGACTATCAGAGCTATGGGGTGTCTGGAGAAGTTATTACGAGCGTGGTCGAACACGACTATAGCCTGCTACGGTCGGGTCCCAAGAGAGTCGCCTACCCAGATGTTCCAATCCCATTTGCCAGGCACATGGAGCAATTTTGTCTGCCCAATGCGGATAAAATCGTTGCAGCATTCCATGCGATGTAATCCGAAAAAAAACTACCACGACAGCATTTAAAAGGCGCTAAAAATGGATGTCAAGGTACCTGATGATCTCTGGGATGACGACTCCGAGGGCGTTATTACTGTTTGGTTTGCAAACGATGGCGAAACCATCAATGCAAACGAATTGCTGCTCGAGATTATGACTGCAAAAGTACAGTATGAAATACTTGCCCCCACTTGGGGTACCGTTAGCATCGCTGTTGGAGTAGACACTGCAGTTAAAAAAGGCACTGTTGTTGGTCATATTAGCCATCATTAAAACACTCAATGGGGAAATCATAATTCATGTTAAACGTTTACTAAATAAAGGGTATTAATTATGCAGAAAACTGTTCATTGGCTATTGGAAGTGTCGATTAATAAAGGACAACTAGACACCTTTAAAGTACTCATCCAAGAGATGGTCGCGGCAACGCAGGACGAGCCCGACACCTTGATATACGAGTGGTGTTTTAACGGTGATGAGAGCGCGTGCCAAATCAATGAGCGCTACCGCGATTCGGCGGCGGCTATGCGCCACCTGCAGAGTTTTGAAGGGTTTGCTACGCGTTTTATGGCGGCGGTCACGCCGGTAAAACTTGTCGTTCTAGGCAATCCAGATGCTGGCATTCGCGAAGGTCTTGCAGGCTTAAACCCAATCTACTTTGACATACAATCGGGATTTTCTCGATAGAGATATGGAGCATAAAGCCCGAGATATGTCCTATCCATTAATGTATGCTTTCGCCATCCGAGAACTTTTGATCTTTATCGGATGGGTTGGATTCTTTAACTTAGATTACAGTGAGTGCCATCCGACGGTATAAATCTCAGGCAAACGGAAATACCGTCATGTTTAGACGATGTCTTTGCGCTGATATAGGTAGCAATATTTGATTAGGTATCAAATAGCCTCAATTTCCTCTTATCCATACCTTAAATCCTGCATTAGGAACCGCTGATATCCTCTAGCAATGTCAGCATCTGTTTCGTTTTGATATTGGCTTAAACCAGAATAGCCGTGGCCGCCTGCTGGATCATTCCGGCGCGCGCAAGCTCAACATCTTCTTTGACATAATCCGTATCGATCACGCGACTAAGCGATGATTCAGTATTCAAAATAATGCTAGATAATTTGTCGGTCGAGTATTCCAAACGATTTAATGAATGGTGACTCAGACAATTTATGATCGTAACAAAGACAACATAGACTAATGACAAAGTTATAAGTTCATTTCGAATGGTAAACAGTTCTACCCTCAAAAATAGTGCTAATGACTTTCGTTTCGCTGATATGACTTGAATCTATTTCGAAGATATTCCTGTCGAGAATTATAAAGGTAGCGAGCTTTCCAACCTCAATTTTCCCAAAATCTCTCTCTCGCCCAACAGCAAGAGCACCGTTAGTCGTTAGAGCCCCAACAGCACTTTCGAGATCTATCGAGTTATCTCCATGCTTAAGCATTCCCTCTAGTGCAGGGAAAAGGTTTGGATCATCCGTAACAGCCCAATCAGTTCCTATAGTCATAAGAATCCCTGCATCCATAATTTTTTTAAACTCCCAAGCATCATGGGGCGGATTACCCAATGTTCGACCATAAAGATGCCAAACAGCTGGAGACATTTCTGCAACGACATTTAATTCTCTGGCGCGTTCAATATCCGCCTCTTTA
>MDTF01009592.1_pt1 | contig 12556 bp, 13 predicted proteins | sample 811191 | NCBI WGS metagenome assembly MDTF01 (sample SAMN05326649, study PRJNA326480) | marine metagenome | isolation source: seawater | place: Southern Ocean | collected 2011
TAAAGCTAAGAAAATTCTTCAATATGAATATATAAATAGAAAAATTTTTTTATTAAATAAAAAAAAAACTATTATTAAATACATAAGAAATTTTTCTTTAAGCAAAAATCCAATTTTAGATATAAAAAGTCTTAAAGATATTATATTCAATAAAAAAAATTTAAATATTACTAAAAAATTTTTAATAGCTAATAATTTTAATTCAGATTTTGATTCACTAAACAGTAATTTAGAAAGAAAGAAAATATTATATTCAATTAAAAACAAAAAATGGCTTGACTGGAAATATTCTAGAGTTGTAAATACTGATCGTTTGTGGATTATAAAGAACTATAATAACAATAAACTTGTCGGCTTTTTAGTTTTTGTTATTAATAATGAACAAAATTATAAATTAAAAAAATCTACTATAACTGAGTTCTCATTTTTAGATGAAAATAATTTTGAAAATTTTGAAATGGTTAAAAAATGTATTTCAATTTCGAAGGAGTTAAATTGTGACGTAGTAGATGTTGTTGGTTTCAATAAATTTAAAAAAAATATATTTAAAGAAATAGGTTTTGCAGATAAAAAAACTGCTAATTTTAGTTTCTTGGTAAAAAATTTAAATCCTGAAATTGAAGATATATTATTTAATAATCAAAATAATTTGGATATGTCCTTGACAGATGGTGATGCTATATTTAGCTTATAAATATGAAAATAGAAGAGACAATAGAACAATCAATTCATGAGTTTAATAAATCACAAAATAAATATAGAATAATTAATAATGAGAGTTTTGAATTAATTGGTCAAAATAGTACGTTGGATTCTTTAGCAATTATTAACTTTTTTTCAATCTTAGAAGATAAAATATTTAGTAACCACGCTATCAAGAAGGACTTAATAAAAGAAGTTTTTATTCAACAAAATAAAAAAATAGATTTAAAAAGAATTACATTAATTCTAAAAAATAATTAATTTTTAAATTTACCAAAAACTACTTCGGGTGCATAATTTAAAATGCTAGTTAAATATAATTCATAATCTTGCATTGTTGATTTGCTAAAATCATTAATGGCCCTACATTCTGCAGTTCCAAACTGATCAAATATAAAATAATAATTTTTAAATTTTTTATCTAATTTAAATAAGTTATACAAAGTTGCTGTATGCAACGGAGCATCAAAATGAATAATAATTGTTTTTTCTTTTGATTCAGTTTTAAGGCTTTTTATAAAATCGTTCAGACTTTCTTGAAATAAACCTTTAATAAATTTAATTCTTTTGTCATCAGTTTTTGGCAAGGCTCCGGCAGTTGAATAGTGGCCTTTTAACATATCTAAACAGTTTTCGGGAAACCCATAAAAAGTGTCAAAACCATAAAATTCAGAATCTTTACTTTTATATTTTTTTGCAAAATAATTTATTGAATGACCCTCCCAAACACCAAATTCCATGTAAATAATATCATTATTAGTACTTATATATTCTGGAATTCTTTCCCAAACCTTATGTCTTAACAAATCATTCCACGAATCAGCGCTTAATGACTTCAAGCTTCCATTTACATTAGAAACAATTCTTGGTTTTTTTATCCTAATAATTTTTCTGTGAATTATATTTTGAGAAAGTCTTTCTAAAAAACTTAAAGTTAGAATTTTTGATAATAGAAATTTTATAATGTTTTTAATAATTTGCATAACGACTAAATGAGAGAACTACCATTAAGAAAAAAAAAAGTCCAATTAAATACTTTTGAATTAAGAATTTTTTTGAAAATATCTTATAGTTTCTATTAATCCTTTATAAAATTTTACTTTTGGGGACCACCTCAAAATTTTTTTTGCTTTACTTATATTTGGATAAATTTTTAATATTTCATCCTTTCTTAATTTAATTTTTCCAAATTGAGGTTTTCCACTCTTTATGCAGTGAACTAGATAATCAATTATATCTTTAATTTTTTGTGCTCGCCCAGAACCAATATTAATTATTTCGCCTTTTGCATCTTTACTTGCCAAAGATTTTAATATGGATTCGACCACATCGTCTACATGAATAAAATCTCTAAATTGTTTTCCATTAGAACAAGGAAATTCTTTATTTCTTACACAGGCATCAATAACAATTGCTATAAATCGATTAATATCTTGTCTGGGTCCATAAGCTTGATAGAGTCTTAATATTGTAACTGGAAATTTTTTTTTTTTATATAAACTTAGTAAGTGTTTCGTTGCAAAAAGTTTAGCTTGGCCATAATTTGATTTTGGGTTGCAAATAAAATTTTCTTTTTGTGGTGATTTTAAATTACCGTATTCTGCGCTACTACCCATTTGAACAAATGCTTTAATATTTTTTTTTAGTAAAAAATCACTTAAGTTTTTACATCCACTATAATGACTATTAAATGTTTTTATCTTATTTTTGTGGTCTACATAACCTCCAAGATTAACAGCATAATCAAATGTTTGATTTATCAATTTTAAATTTTTTTTAATAAAAAGATCACCGATAATATATGTGACTTGACGCAGGTATCTTTTTTTTTTTGGTAGATTTTTTGAGAAACTTACTACACTCCACTTATGTTTTAGACATTTTTTTGCTAAGTGATAGCCTATAAATCCCGTTCCACCAACTATAAGTATTTTTTTTATATTTTTAGCCAATTGAATTTATTTTTTTTATAAATGTTTTCTAAAACTTCTTTATCACGGCTTGTATCCATGCATTTCCAAAATCCATAATGTTTAAATGCACTCAATTGTTTTCTTAAAGTAGCTTTTTCTAATGGTTCTTTTTCTAGAATTGTAGTATCTCCTTTGATTAAGTTAAAAAAATCATACTTAGCTACAAAAAAACCACCATTTATCCACCCTTCTGCAACCTGTGGCTTTTCTTTAAATGTTTTTACCATATTTTTTAAAAGTGTTATTTCTCCAAATCTAGCCGGTGGTCGCACCGCTGTAACTGTGCAAATTGTGTTATTTTTTTTATGAAAATCTTGTAACTTCTTCAAATTAACATCTGAAATTCCATCTCCATACGTGAACATAAAACTTTCATTTTTATCAATAAATTTTTTCATCTTTTTTATTCTACCTCCTGTAAGAGTGTTTAACCCTGTAAAAGATAGTGTTATTGAAATATCTAGATTTCCTACCTTATGTTTAAAAGCTTTGTCAAATTTTTTAAATTTTTTAAAATAATTTTGGATAATTTTACTTTTATATCCAAGAGCTAAATAAAAATCTTCATGACCATAATTAACATAATGTTCTATGATATGTATTAAAATTGGTTTGTAGCCAATTTTGATCATTGGTTTTGGAATAGCTCTAGTATACTCTGATATCCTACTTCCTCTACCGCCAGCTAATATTATAGTTTTCATTGGTATAATTTCTTAGCTGTATGAATAGTGCCTGGAAACTGTAAAATCTGAGGATGACCGTTTAATAAAATTTGAAATAAATCAATTCCAGCTCTGGATCCCGCTACTAAAAATAAAGTTTTCATAAAAATGTTTTTTCTTATTTGTTAAAATTAAATTTTTCTATGATAAATAAAAGTTACTTTCTTCTTAACAACATGTGTACTTCAGAAGAAATCTTTTTTTTATCAAGTTCTAGTTGCAAGTTATCGATGATACTTTTCATATTATAAATTATTTTACCAAGTGGTTTATATTTTTTTTTTTCCATTTCTAAAATTGATGATCTATATAGGTCATGTATATCTGTTCCAAACCACCAGGCAGACTGCTGTACGAAACTGTATTTTTTCATCAATATGAGTAAGGATTTTTCAGTAAACAAATGTGTATGACCTCCGCCAAGATGTCTATTAAATATCTTACTAAAAATATTTTCTACCACACATATAAAAGATGACATTGGGACTAAAACATAAACATATTTAATTTTTTTATTATTTTGGATTGCCTTCATAACAATAGACATGTCGGTCATATGTTCTAATACACCTATTAACGAAATACATTCGGAGTCTGTTTTCTTAACAAGGTTAATAATATTTTTAAAATTTAAATTTTTTAATATATTTGGATTTTTTTTAAGTTTTAAAAGGATTTTTTTTCCAAATTCTACTTGTTTTTTTGAAACTTCTACACCTTTGACATCACGAAATTTACATGCCAGTAGAGAAGAAATAAAATAGCCCGATCCAGCTCCTATATCCAAAACTTTTATTTTTCTGTGATTTTTAAAACAATTTTTTAAAAAAACAGCTTTTGGATCATAAATTTTTTTTTGTCTTATAGTAAATTTTTTTATACTTTTCTCATGATATCCTTTTGCGTAATTAGTTTTTGCATTTACATACATTTTATTTGCAAAATTCTCTGTATCTTGATGATAGCCGTTAATGTGGCTACATTTCTTACATTCAAAGTATTTAATTTTATGATTTATAAAAAAGGATCCATTAAGTTTAGAATTACATACTTTACATTTTGTTCTTTTAGGTTGGGATAAGTACAATTTATTAAGTTTGTTTTGCTTAAAAAGAAGATTTTTATTTTCTAAAAAAAAATTTTTTTTAATTTCATCTACATCTTTAAAAGATTTGCCAAATTTAATTATTTTTTTTCTAAGCATTTTTTAATATTTTTTTGAAATTTTTAAAAGGATCTTTTGTTTTTCTAACATATTTATAACAAAAAAATTTTCTTATTCTTTGTAACTCTGGATTTGACCACCATTCCTCAAGATTATTGTAGTTTTTGTTAATAAAATTGGCAGCATTAATTGGATTATTAAATAGAATATTCACTTTTTTTAAATCATTAAAATCTTTTTTTGCATTTTTTCTTATATCGCAAAATTTTTTATTAAAAATTAATAATGTTGGTAAATTTAAACTCAAAGATTCTAAATATCCAGTAGAATTTAATGTTTCAACGTAAAGTTTATATTTATATAAAAACTTATAGGTATTTTTGTCAGATTTTATAAATTTACTATTTTTGATAATATATTTTAAAGAATTTTCAACATAAGTTAATTCATTTATGTTATTTTGCATTCCTTTAAAAACACTTGCTTTTTTTATATTAGTTTCTAGTTTTGTATAAAAAGTTTTTAATGTTTCCACATAATTATCAATTTCCATTATATTTCTCGGACGTCCACTTTGTATATTTCCAAGAGCTAAAGGCATTTCGGTAAAAGGAATAATAAGACCCTGTTTGTTAAAATTTTTTTTTTTAATATTTTGTATGTAAAGATTCCGGGTACAATAAAATGGTGTTATCTTTTTTTCTTTTTTCCATCCCCATGAAAAAAATTTATCTGCTAATTTAATATCAAAAAATTCATTAGGGAAAAAATCAGAAGTTCCGTAAGAACCTCCGTGTTGAAAAATATAGTATTTTGAACCTTTCATGATTTTACTTGCAGCGTATATTTTGAATTTATCATTTAAAATATGTTCACTTGCAGTACTTATTGCTTTAGGTGATTTTGGTAAGTTTAAATTATTTAGATTATTCTCAATATTTTTGAAATTTTCAAAAAAAGATTTCGGCAGATTATAAGTAATATTATGAAAAATAAAATCTTCAAATTTGCTAAGTTTATTTATTTTAATTTTCAAGAATTTTTTTCTTGTTTCAATATCAATTAGTAGATTTTTGTAATTATTAGAAAATATAGAATTAAGTCTCATCTCTTTAAAAAGTATACTAAATATTATATTTAAAATATATCCAAAAAAAACATTTATAGAAAAATAAGTTTTTGTACTGATTAAATTTAATATTTTAGATAAAAATAATTTTTTGTTTGAAAATTTTTTTTCAAGAAAGAGATTTGGGGTAAGCTCAGATTTATTAATATATTTAAACTTAATTTTTTTTGAGAATTTAATAATTTGTGAAAATGACCAATGATTCCAATCATTCTTGGACACGTTTGAACAAAAATGTTTGGTATCTAACGGGATAAATGCAGAGTTTTTAAAATTTAGAATTTTTACTTGAATATTTTTTAAATTCTTAATACTAAATATTTGTTTCCATCTATCATAGTGGAATACTAAGTATATCCAAAGCCAGTATGATAATATTGTTTCCCAATATCTTAATGAGTAGTTTGTGTTGTGAAATTTATTTAATTTTCCATACAATTTTTTAATTATAAAATTATGTAGCTTCAATAAATATTTTAAATCTTTATTAATTTTTTTTTTATCGTTCCAATGGTATTTAATTATCTTATATTTTTTATTTTTATCAACATTTAATTTATCTGTATTTACACACCATTCCCCAATAAAAATATTTTTATTTTTATTGGACTGAAGTAATTTATGATCAGATATTATTAGATTTTTTATCATTAAAATTAAATTGAAAATTAATTATTTTTCAATAATAATCCACTTCCACTCGAACACTTTGCTACCTGCAATTTGAATATTTTTTACAAATTTTGTTAAACCGGGATAATTTTTTTTATCTTTTTTGAATTCCTTATTAATTTTTGATCCGTCAAATTTATCGTCTATAAAATTAACTTTATAATCTCCAATTTTTTTTATTTTTTGTCTTATTAAATTATAGCTATATGTATTCTGAAATTGAAAACTGTTTAATACACCATTCCGATTAGTTTTGTCGGTATGATAAAATTTACTTAAATGTGTATTTTCGCTTACTAGAGTTCTTATTATGCAGCACTTTTTAGTTGCCTTAAGAAGATTCTTAAGAGGTAAATCAATTGAGGGCATGTGCAGAAGAACATTTGAACAAAATACTATATCAAATTTTTTATGATATTTTTTTGAAAGTAAAAATATATTTTGAATATCAAAGCTCACATTCTTGTTGTCTTTAAAATGTCTTTTTGCAAATTGTATATATCTCTTTGTAGAATCAAATCCACAATAGGAAATATCTTTATCAATTTTCTTTAAGCTACTATAAAAATGACCAGCGGCACATCCAAAATCAAGAACTCGATCACTTTTTTTGTAAAATTTTTTTATTATTTGAGATAATTGTTTTGCACATTCCATCTCTGGTAAATTTTTATTTATTCTTTGAATTGATCTTTCAATTTCACTTTTTTTTTCCCAAATATTCCAATTTTTACTTTTGTCTTCAAATTTAATTTTAAGCTTTTTCATAAATCTTTAAATTTTAATTTTTGATAAGATCACACTAAATACAATCATTAATATTTTTAAATTTGATTTTAAAAAATTACCTACTCTTGAGGAGTCTTTTCTTTTTTTCACTTTTATTTTAATGTTTTTAATAGAGTATTTTAAATTAACTGCTTTAACTATTATGTCAACTAGAAAGAGATTAATTGATATTTTATTTTTAAGTTTTTTTAAAACTTTAATTTTATACATTTTTAATCCACTTATCGGATCATTTATTTGAAATTTATAATTAAAAATAATATTTAAAATATCTTCACTAAATCGATTAAATTTTGATCTGTGTCCAATTAAAATATCAGGATTTTTTTTTTTCATCATATTAATTACTTTTGGTATATTTTTACTCAACAACTCCCCGTCTGCATCTAAAGTAAGAATATAACTACAATTTTTATAAAATTTTAAAATATGGTTAAATCCAATTATTAAACTTTTTTCATAACCAAAATTTTTTTTGTTTCTAATAAAATTTATTTTATTTTCTGACAAAATTTTTTTGGTGGAATCTGTAGATCCATCATCGATAATAAGAACTGTTGCAAATTTACTAGTTTTTTTAAAAACTTTTTTAATAGTTTTTTCTTCATTATAACAAGGAATTAAGATTACTATATTGTGTTTTGGCAATTAATAATTTCTTCTTTATCAATATTTTTTTTTAATTTTTTTCCTAATATTTTATTTTTTTCAAATGGATTTAGTGCATTTCTTGGGCATGGTCTTAGAAATGTTAATAAACTTTCTTTTATAATTGTTCCTTTTTTTAATTTTTGGTTGGATCTAATAGATCTTCTTTGAACTACTGCAGAGGCTTTTTCATTCAATTCAATTTTTTTTACACCATCACCTAATGAACTTTCTAATTTTCTAGTCTCATGGACCATTTTCTGCCAAGACTTTGGGTTCATAGAAAACAGATGATCGGGCCCTATCCTGAAATTATCGTCTGTAAAATGTTTTTCTACGACTCTTGCCCCTAAAGCTACGGCACCAAGAACAGAATTATGACCTTCTGTATGATCGCTAAGTCCTAAAACAACTTTATTTCCAAATATTTTTTTGTATTGATTTAATACATTGAGATTTAAATAAAAATTATTTTTTGCTTCAGCGGTGTAGTTTGTATTACACTGCATTAATACAATTTTTTTATTATATTTTTTTATTATATTAACGGCTCTGATCACATCTCTTTTGTCTGCAGCGCCGGTGGCGATTATCACTGGTTTTTTTTTCTTTGAGATTTTTTTTATAATATCTAGCCATGTTATATCACCTGAACCTATCTTGTACGCCACAACATATTTATTAACCTTATCGACTAACTCTAAATCGTAAGGTGATGTAAAAAAATCTATTTTATATTTTTTACATTGTTTTTGTAATAACGGTGTCCAGCTAAAATTTATTGAGGCATCACTATAAACTTCAAATACACTTTTTTTCCATTTGGATTGATGTGCAAATTTTTTTCCTAATGCTTTAAATCCTTTATCACTAACTATAGTCTCTGCTTTAAAATGTTGAAATTTTGCAGCGTTTGCACCTGCTTTTGCTGCAAGTTTTATTAATTTTAAAGCTCTGCTTAAACTTCCATCATAATTGGCAGCAATATCTGCAATAAAGTAAGTTTTTGAATTATTACTAATTTTTTTTTTTCCTATTTTAAAAGAGTTCATCTTAGTTACCCCAACCACCATCAACTATAATATTTTGTCCTGTTACGTATGCAGATGCATCACTAGCTAGAAATGCGAATACACCCATTAGATCATCTTCTTTTGCCATTCTTTTTATTGAAGTCTTTTTAATATAAGCTTTTACAAATTTTTTTGGCTGGTCTCTAAAAATACCTCCTGGAGAAATACAATTAACTCTTATTCTGGGTGCTAATGCTTTTGAAAGCCATTTTGTTAATTGAATCAGACCAGCTTTAGCCGCAGCGTATGCAGCTGAATTTCCAAGTTTTGTTCCTTGATATATTTCTAAATCAGGTGAGTACACTCCATAAATTGACGAAACATTTATAATTGTTGCATTTTTAGATTTTTTCATATTTTTATAGAGAGACTTTGATAGGTGAAATACAGCTGTTAAATTAATTTCAAATGAAGATCTCCACTTTTTTAAATTTTGACTTTGAAAGCTACTAGCATAGCCTATTGAATTATTTTCTTTAAAGGTTGCGTTATTTATAAGTATATCAATTTTTTTATTTTTAATTTTTTTTACTAAATCATTTCTACTAATTTCTTTTGAAAGATCACATATAATTTTTTTAATTTTTAAATTAGGAAAATTTTTTTTTAAATTTTTATCATAATTATTTTTATATTTATTTTTTCTAGAAATTAGAATCAAATCTGACCCTTGGTCTGCCAATATAAAGGATATTTTTTCAGCTAAATGCCCAGAAGCACCGGTTATAAGGGCTGTCCTACCTTTTAGGTTATATAATTTTTTTAAATTCATCATAATAGTTACAAACTATATTTATAAAATAATTTATCAATGCCAATTTCTTAAATCAGAGTTTTTTGCATTATAGGTTTTTTTTACTAATTCTATAATGTTGGATTTTTGAGTGTTATTTAATTTTTTATTTTTAAAATAATCAGTGATTTCTAATAATTGAGCTGTATTTTGGACCCCAATTACAAAATAGTCAATTTCTTTAAAAGATTTAACGTAAGAAATTGAAAGATCTATTAGATCTTTTTTTTGATATTCTTTAGAAATAACCAACAATTTTTTTGTTAATTTTTTAGACTGAGTATTGTTTTTGTTAAAAATAATATTATTTTTTCTGATATTGCCTCTCATCAAAATACTTCTAGCAAAAAGTCTAGGGCTATTATTATTTTTATTAGCTAATATATTTAGCCACCTGTAATCAAGTATGTTAAATGGAAACTGTATTGTTTTTATTATTTTGTATTTTTTTAATTTATAAAACTCTTCAGGTGTATAGATTGAGGCTCCGATATTTTTAATTATTCCACATCTTAAAAACTTTTTTAAATGTAGATACAAAGTTTTTGATTTAAATATATTTTCACAATTATGAACCAATAAATCATCAAGATAATAAGTGTTCAAATTTATTAAACTATTAAAAATATTATCGTTAATTTTTTTTATTAGAGTTGAATCGTTTACTTTATTGCTAATTTTTAAATCCTTTAATTTAGAACTAATATAAAAAGAAAATTTATTATTTTTAACTACATTTCCAATAAATTTTTCTGACATTCCATAAGTAGACGCTGTATCTAAATAATTAATTTTTTTACTATTTGCAGTTGTTAATATATTAGATGCTCGTTTCTGGTTGATCTTTATTTTTTCATCATAATACTTTAATCCTAATTGCACTGTTCCTAGAATTAATTGTGATTTTTTTTTTAATCTTTTATTTTTTTTTTATTTTCGTTTTTTTTTAAAATTTTAAAAAAATTAATATATAAATTTTTTTTTGATACATTAAATATTTTTTCTATACGCTTGAAATCTTTTATATAATCTATTGTTAGTCTTAAATTAGATAATTTTTTAGGAATATTTAAATTAATTTTAAACTTTTGAAATAAATATTTTTTCTTTATTGAAGGAGTCACATGTTCGCATATATAATTAGTTTTCTTTTTAATTTCTCTTAGATGTTTAACCCTAAATATTTCAGCTTGCATTCCGTAAGGGATAGATTTTATATTTTCATGTGAAGAGAAATAGTTTAATTTTTTTTTTAAATAGATAGATAGAATTTTCTTTAAAAAAAAACCGTCTACAAAAGGATTGTCAGCAGTAACACGAACAATTATATCCTCACTCTTTAATTTTTTAGAATAGTTTTGAAATCTTCCTAGCACATTTTTGCTACTACCTCTAAAATATTTAATCTTATTTTTTTTTAATATTTTCGCTAAAAAATCATCTTCCGGGCCTTTTGGAATAATAACAACAACATCTAAATTCGATAATTTTAACCTTCTCCAACACAGTACGACTAACGGAACTCCTAAAATAGGTAATAATACTTTTCCATATAGCCTACTCGATCCCGTTCTAGCCTGTAAGACTACATGTACTTTATTTTTCATAATGGTTTTTTTGCAGAATTTTATGCTTGGTAACTAGCTAATAATTTTTTTAGATCATTTACACTTAAAAATTTATTTTTATTACTTTTGTAACTAAATTCTTTTTTAATTATCTTACCTTTGGTTTTTTTAGTGAAAAAATCACTATAAATTTTATTTACTGTAGGCAAAATAATATAATAGTTTTTCGTTTCAAAAGTATTTATGCTTTCTGCAGAGCTTAATAGTTCTTCGTGCAATTTCTCACCCGGTCTAATTCCTAGAATTTTAATTTTACAAGACGAACAGACCGCTCTTGCTAAATCAATAATTTTATAACTAGGTATTTTAGGTACAAATATTTCTCCTCCTCGCGAGTTATTAAATACCCATTCTACCATTTTTATACTTTCAGTTAGCGTTATGTTAAATCTTGTCATTCTAGTATCTGTGATTTCTAAGAATCCTTTTTCTTTAAATTTTATAAAATTTGGTATTACAGATCCTCTACTACCCATTACATTACCGTATCTTACTATTGAAAAAGAAATATCCCTTGATCCTTTTATATTATTAGCTGCAATTAATAATTTATCCGAACATAGTTTTGTGGCACCGTATAAATTAATTGGAGAACTTGCTTTGTCCGTCGAAAGAGCAATAACTTTTTTAACATTTGTTGCTAGCGCAGCTTCGATTAAATTCTGGGCTCCAATTATATTTGTCTTAATTGTTTCTATCGGATTGTATTCCGCGGTCGGAACTTGTTTTAGAGCTGCTGCATGCACTACATAATCTATATTTGCAAGTGCGCTTATTAATCTTTCTTTATCTCTGATGTCTCCTATAAAATACCTTATACAAGGATATTTTTTTTCACTATAAATTTTAGACATTTCAAATTGCTTTAACTCATCTCTGCTAAACACAACTAGTCTTTTAATATTTTTATATTTTTTAAGTAGATAGTTTACCCAGGCTTGCCCAAAACTACCTGTGCCTCCTGTTATTAATATTGATTTATTATTAAACATTTAAATTAATTAATTTTAATTATTGTTTGTAAGATATTCTTTTATTTCTATCAAACTTTTTATGATAATTTAAGTAATATACCACACTTATTTTATTTTTTTGGTCTTGTTTTGAAAGACATAATTGGTTTTTTTACATCCTGTAACTAAAAGCATAACTAAACAATTTCCTTTTTTAACTCTTCGTATTCTATCATTTTTTTTTTCATAAAATTCACTGTAAGTTTTGCTTTTTCAGAAATACCTTTTGGGGTCAAAACATAAAAA
>MDTF01012195.1_pt1 | contig 12554 bp, 9 predicted proteins | sample 811191 | NCBI WGS metagenome assembly MDTF01 (sample SAMN05326649, study PRJNA326480) | marine metagenome | isolation source: seawater | place: Southern Ocean | collected 2011
AGACCCGACGCGAGCAGGAGTCGCCGCCCGGGCCGCCGCCCGGACCGCCACGCTCGATGCCAACGGCGCCGCGGCCGCGCGGCGCGACGCGCGCGGTGCCAACGGCGCACACGGCGTCAACGGCGCGCGCGATGTAGGCTTCGCGAGCGCGCCACCGCCGCGCATGACGGCCGCGCAGCGGCACGCGAGGGAGTGGGCCCGGGAGCAGGAGGACGAGCGGGGCCGGCAGGGGCGAGCACAGCCGGTGGTCTCGCGCCGCGCACCACTGCCACCACGCGCGCCTCCGTCGGCCCTCGAGCTGCGCCGCTCCGCCGCGCTCTTCGGGCCCGCGTCACCCGCGCCGCCGCTGCAGCCGCCGCTGGCGCAGACACACGGCCACTTTGCGCGGGCGAGCAGCGCGTGCGGTGCGTTTGCCACCGCCGGGGGCGGCGCCGCAAGCCCCTTTCCCGGCTCGGCCGACTCGTTGCGTGCGGGGAGGGCCAACGGGTACTGGCCGGGTGCGAGCGGTGGCGTGCGTGGAGGCCGATGACCCTAGGCCGATGACCCTAGTAGGCCGGCGAGTTTCGCTCGTCACGCGTAAGTTGGATCCTGTTTATGCTGTTTATGCAATAAGCTAGCCAGACAAAAGAGGCCCTACCGCGCACTGATGGCGGCATTGGTCCACCGTACCGCGCAATGAGGCTCTTTCAATTTTGGCGGAGCCCACGTTACGGTCAAAGGGGGCGGAGCACTTTGGTCAACACACGCGAGGAATATTGTTCCGTGTGTGTGTCGCCCCCCGCCGCAAGTGTGTCGACCCCAGAAAAGCTAGGCTGGCCCAGCCACTTGGTCGCGCACGCCCCTACCGCTGGCCCTGGCGGTCGCAGGCGTTGGTTCCAGGAGCCCGCAGGTGGGCCGATCGTTCCGATGGCGTGGCTGTTGCTGCGGAACGATCATCTCGTGTACGAGCTCTGCCCGGAGCTGAAGGGAGCCTCCTTCGAAACGCTTGGTGCCAAAGTGGCAGAGCTGGGGCTCACCCTCGACTTCGACATCGCGGCCGAGCTGGCACGAATCGATGCGAAGAAGATGCGCAGCCCGGCGTGCACGTCGGCGCATAACGTGCTCAGGTCGAGGATCCTCACAGTCCTTGGTGCCGGGCTCAAGGCGCAGCTACGGGTGGAACGAGAGGCAGCAGGCAGCGCTCCTCAGGTGCTCGCGCCTTCGAACCGTGGGCGAGCCCATACGTGACCTGCGTCACCAGCTGATGCGCGCCCTTGCGCAGGCCAACACGTTTGAAACTTTCGGTAAGCTCTTCGGCCTCGGTCGCGACGCGGGCAAACGCATGTTTAACGCGATCCGGGCAATGTGCAGCTGGGGGGGTCTCAGCGATACACCCCGATGCGATACGCGCGCGTTGCTCACGAGCACGGAAAAAGGAAAGGAGTTTGCCGAACGATTCGACAAGCTGGGCAGGAAATGGGAGGGGGACCAGATCAAGCTGGCCTCTCCGTGCGCCTGCCTTAGAATGCATGCACACACGCGCATGCATGCACCGTTCTTCTTACCCTCTCATGCAGGGAGAACATCCTCGAGTGCGCGTGCTGCAATGAGACAAAGCCCGGGTTCCTCATGACGCTGAAAGGAGAGCAGTGCTTGCGCTGCGCCCGGCGCAACCAGAGCGAACACACGTTTGGTTTCTCGCGCTTTTCCGGCAGCGAGACGCATTCAAGCAACGGCACTAACCTGAAAACGGGCGAGGTGGATCTGAGCATGCGGCACAACGATGCGTGGCTGCGCAGCCTTCACAGGCCAGAGCCTGAGTTCTTTCCGATCGAGCCGGGAAGCTGCAACTTCCCAGGCATGAGGAACCCCTTCCACCTCAAGGCCTGCCCGTTTGCAGACTGCACAGATGCAGAGGTGTCGTCAGCCCACGCTTGAGCCCCAATGAGTTCAGCGGCGCATGCTAGTTCCCGGCCGCTCACTCAGTGCACCCATGTCTAACGTCGCAGATTGCGTTGGTACGCAAGTCGATACCGTGTATCGAGCTCAAGATGCTGAAGTGTGGCGGGACCATTTCCAAGACGCACTCGGTGTGCGTCCCGAACAAGGTCCGGCCGCCACGTTGTTTTCGCCTGGTTAGGGTTAGGATAGAGTGTCGTCGCCCGGTTAGGGTCAGGGTTAGGGCAACCCGAGCCCGAGCCCAAGCCCAAGCCCAAGCCCGAGCCCGAGCCCGAGCCCGAGCCCGAGGCCCGTTCTGACATCCCTGTCAGGTTGATGTGGTGGACGAGTTCCCACGCAACGCTACTAACTGTGGTCTCATCAGGTCGGCTCAGCCTGGCCCCGGCGTTGCAGTCGATTCACAGCGGCCTCACTACTGAAGGCGTCCGTGCTTGCACGGTGTGAGCCCGATCAGGCAGTGCTTTGACCGGAGCTGAGAGGAGGCATCCTGTCCTGCACACTCGTCTCGCGTTGGGCTCACTGTTGCTTCTGCATGCAGATACGTCAAGAAGGGCAAGGCGAGGCAGGCACGCGTGTGGACCGCACGCCGACAGAAGGTGAAGGATCTGCACCAGTGGTTGCATCTCAACAACCCTGAATACAAGCACACGGCGTGGTCTGAGGCGGCAGAACTGCTCACCTTCGGCTCGCTCGTCTCCTATGAGGACTGGACAGAAACACCACTGGATTTGCCGGTTGTCGAGCACGGCCACCGCGACGATGACGACGATGTCGGGCCCGCGCAAGAGCAGCTGGGCGTCGCGGCCGAAGATGGCGAGACGACGAGCGGCTTTGTTGCGGCCGTGCCTTCTGTGGATGTTGAGTCAGCCATCCAGTCGGCGCTCGACCGTGCTGCCGCACGCCAAGGCCAGCCGCTGCACGCTGCGTCTGCGCCATCGCTGCGTGTGGAGGGTGGCAGCGATGCGCTGAGCGAGTTTGACACGGGCTACTACTCTGCAGCCTTCCCTGAGATCTTCCTGGACGGGAGCGGTGAGCTGCACAAGGATCGCACCATCCAGCTGTACGAGGGCGAGTGGTTGGAACACCTCATGTGGACGTGTGACGGGCGGGCCGCGCGGCACAAAGTGTTCTGCTTCGTTGCGTGGTCGATGCTGCAGCGTCATCAGTGCTTGAACCAGGGCTCGGTGTACGTCAGCTCGAAATTCGGTGACACGCCGATCTCGGTCGAGGAGCTGCGCAATCAGATTGGCCGCGGCGACCAGAGCATAGCGCGGTCGGTGTTTTACTGGGGCGCCAATATCCGTGGCTCCGACGCGTACATGCACGGCGTGAAGAAGGAGATTGACGCGCTGATAGCGCACCAGATCCACAAGCACGGCCGCTTGCCGAGCTTCTTCCTGACCTTTTCCTGCGCCGAGTTCTATTGGAAGGTGCTGCTCGAACTGCTGGCCGAGTTCATGGTCAGGGTCGAACCTGAGCTCAAGGGCGTGAAGCCCGACCTGCACACGAATACCGCCCTTCGCTTCCGGAAGCTGCAGGAGTACGCGCACATAGTGACCTTGTACTTTGAACAGCGCGCCGTGACGTTCGTCAAGGAGGTCCTGTCAGAGGCGCTTGGGCTCGTGCACCACTACGCGGTGTTTGAGTTTGCCAAGAGTCGCGGGCAGATCCACGTGCACTTGATCGCCTGGTGCAAGGATGGGGAGCCGCATCACCTCATGCACAAATCGCCGCCGCCTAAGGAGCTCGTGGAGGACGAGGGGTTGACGCTCAAGGACGTATTTACAAAAGAGCCGCTCTTCGCCAGCCACCTGGGCAATAAACCGCTCCTTGACCGCCTGAAGAGCCCGGACCGCGCCACGGCCGAGGCTGCATGGATCGAAGCAGATGTTTGGGCTGTCGTGCGCGAAGGCGGCGCGCCGGCAGCAGCCGCGTGGTCCGCCTCGATCATAAAGAACTTGCTGACGGACGAGCCGGCACCTGTGGCCGCAACCGGTGGCGGGAACACGGCCATCATGGAATGGAAATCAGCGTTGCTCAGCCATTGGATGCAGCAGAGGCTATTCAGCGCAATGCACCCGGCCGGCGACGATCCCTCGCTGTGGCCAAGGCCTGAAGGGGCAAGGGAGCCGTTTGACCCCGCCACCAGCCCGTTGCGCGTGCTCCGAGTGACCGTGTTTCCCGAGGAGCGCTCGCATCAGCAGCTCGTCGACACCATCGACTTCTGCAAGCTGCACCGCTGCTCAGGCTATTGCCTCCGGAGCCTGCGCCACCCACCGAAAGGCGCCAAGCGTGAGGAGCGTCACTGCTCAAAAGGAGGCTTTGGGCCAGAGGCGCCGCTGTTGCGACACGACGTGACCGTCAAGACTCCAGGGTTCGAGGGCAAGACGCTTTTGGCCGAGACGTACGGCCCAGAGCTGTTGGGCGGCAAAGGCGCGTATCGCTGCAAGCTCGGCTCGGTCGAGATTGTGTGTGCAGCAGACCAAGTCGAGCATGCATCGAGTTGTCGGATGAACGGGTGCACTGGCCCGCCACCCTTCGGCAAGCAGCGCCGCGACCGCGCTGCGATTGTTGTGGATACGGAGCGTGGCATTGACACCATCGAGATGGCGCGTGACCACCCTCGCATGGTGCAGGGCATTCGCATCGTGACTGACTGGTGGCTCGCGAACGACGACCACCGCGTGATCCTGAGCCGCGCCGCGCCTTCCGACTGCACGCCAGAGGACCTGGCCTCCGTCGCGCGCTACATCTCATCGTACCTCACCAAGGGCAATGAGGGCTCCGAGGAGTACGCGCGCGCGTTCGAGCAGCTGCTGAACGACTCGCCGGAGGACGCCTCGACCAAGACTGTCGTGCGCCGGCTGCTCATCCGGACGATCGGCAAGGACTGGCCGCGGCAGCAGCTCCTCTTCTTGCTAGCGGGGAACGGCCGCACATCGGGCTGCTTGAAACACACCGACGTCACGTACCAGCGGCTCTCGCTCAGCGGTGCGAGGCAGGTCAACGAAAACGCAGGTGGTGGCCTCGCGACGAGGAAGAATGCAAAGGACGCCTACTGCAGGGCTGTCGCAGATGGCAGCGAGCACGGCTCGCTGTACGACTACCTCTGCACCGCGGCGGATGGCTCAGAGCGCGTGCCGCTCATCACAGGTGGCCAGACCTGGGCTACCGATCCGCTGACTGAGCAGTATTCGCGCAACATGTTGCTGCTGCATTACCCCGGCTGGAGCAAGGAGGCAGATATCAGTGCTGCACTGGCGGGAGAGACATGGCTTGAGCGCTTCGAGGCCTTCCGACAGGCTGGCCTCTGCCCGCACAGCGTGGAGATGGAAATCGCCCGAGCCGCGCTAAAGGCGGCACCGTCTCCGTTCGAGGCGGCCCGCGGCGCGGCCACCGACGACGAGCACGCCGAGGTGCAGCCAGAGTGGATGGAGCTGCTGGGCGGCGCCGAATACACCGACGACCAGCTCAGCGCAAAGTTCGACGACTGGACCGACCGCGGCCACGACCACAGCCAGCCATTTGTTGGCGGCCGCACCTACCCGGACGTAAACGCCGCTGCCCGGTGGCTCGAGCAGCAAGCCGAGGCCGAGAGCGCCGCCCGCCTCAACAACGTGCGCCTGCAGCTGCCGCAGGAGAACCCACGGAATGCCAACGCGGGCCAACGGCTGCCCATCGCAATCTTGCTGCACGCGCTCTACTGCTCCGTGGAGGGGGTATCCAGCCACCTGGGTGTGCCGTTTGAGCGACGACGAATGCTGATGCTCGGCAAGCCAGGCGTCGGCAAGAGCTTCGTGTGCAAGGTGCTCATCCTCCTCACCCGCATGACCCTCGGCACGCGCGGCGCGGCTACCGGCGGAGCTCCCACTGGCGTCGCCGCCTTTGAGGCGGGGCTGCGCACCTGGCACTCGCTGCTCAAGCTGCCCGTGGGCACGCAGTTCGGCAAGTCGTTCGAGGGCATCGGTGCGCCGCAGGAGGTGCAGGACGCGCTCGCCGCGCTGTTCCTGCTCGTCGGCGACGAGCTGTCGATGACAGGCCGCACCCTGTTCGGATGGATCGCGCACCGTGTGCGAACCGGCATCGCACGCGGCAGGGGCAGCGACGAGCCGTTTGGCGGCGCGAGGCTGCCCTTTGCGGTCATGTGTGGCGATTTCCACCAGCTCAACCCGGTGTTCGACGTCCCGCTGTACAAGTCTGACGCGCGCAGCGCCAACGCAAACTACGGGAGGCAGGCGTATCTGCTCTTCGAGGACGTCGTCATGCTTGATGAGGTCATGAGACAGGACGCGAGCCAGGTGCGGCTCGAGAGGGAAGCTGGCGAAGACGCCGTAGCCCTGAGCCTTGAGCCCTGACCCCAACAACCCCCCCTCACTAGCCCATGCCGACACTCAACTCTACATGCCCCGCCACCCCTCACTAGGTGCGTCTGCGCAGATTGCTCGACAGCATGCGCGCCGGCGCCGGCCAGGAGGGCTACGACATGGCATTTGTGAGCTCGCGCCGCCTGCCCGAGCTGCCGCTCGCCGAGCGCCGCCTCTTCGAGGAGGAGGGGCATGGCACGCTCTGGGCCTACCCCACGTGGGATAAGGCCTGGGTGCGGAACAGGGCCGTGCTGGCCCGGCGCAATGCGCACGCGCCGGTGGTGAGGTGCCAGGCCCGCAACGAGGGTCCGCACGCGAAGAAGGCGGCGGGCGGAGACTTTGGAAGCCTGCCGCCGTACGCATTCCTGTGCGTGCTGCTGCAAGTACGCCTGACGGTCAACCTCTTCGGCGACGTCGGCGTCTCGTGGGGCCTGGTCAACGGCGCCATCGGCATAGTGGTGGAGGTGCTGTATGCGCCGGGCACGCAGCCGGGCCCGACCACGCTCCCACTGGTGGTGCTCGTGCGCTTCCGGCGCTACTGCGGGCCAGCGTGGTTTGCTGCCGACCCGCACTTGGTCCCGGTGCCGATTGTGTCGCGCCCAGGCGACTGCAAGTGCTGCAAGCGTGTGGCTCTGCCGCTCAAGGAGGCGGAGGCCGGCACGATCCACGGCACGCAGGGGCTGACGGTGGGCAAGAACAAGGCCGTGCCGCGCATTGCAATCGACCTTGGCGACAAGAACCAGGAGACACGCTGCCGCGGTGCCGGTTACGTCGCGCAAAGCCGGCCTGAGACGGAGGCGGACTTCGCCTACGTGACACCTGTGACCTTGGAGCGACTGACATCGATCGGGTCAGGCAAGCCGGCCGAGCTGCTGCGCACTGAGCTCGACGCGCTGGCGGTGCGCGCCGGCCGCTCCGCCAGCAAGTACGCCGCGCTCGTGCAGGACGCCAACTACGAGGCCCTGCTGGTGTGGGCGGAGGCGCGTGCACATGCCCACGGCATTGTCCCGCCGTACCTGACGCCACTCGGCCCACCTGCCTCCTCCGCCGGCGCTGCCTCCGCTGTCGACGCTGCCGGCGCTGCCGATGCTGCCGGCGCTGCCGGCGCTGCCGGCGCTGCCGACACTGCCGGTACTACCGGCGCTGCCGACATTGACATGCCCCTGGCGTCGTCCTTGGCCCCAAAGCGGCCGCTGGCAGCGTGCGGCTCTCCGCACAAACGGTGCGCCAGCTCGTCAGGTGGCGGCCCATCCGGCGTGCAGGCGTGCGACAAGCCAATGTGGCTGGCAGATGCAGACACTGACTAAGGTGATTGCATGCAGCCCTAGCCCTAATGCGAAGCCTCCCCCTACCCCTCGTAACCGTAGCGATGACCCCGACCTTTGCTGCCTCTTCGTCGCTTGGTGGCCTCGCTGCTGACCGGCCTCCGTGCTCCCCCTTGGACACGGTGTGAGTCCGAGCCAGCTTGCGCCTTGACAGGGCACCGAGGCGGACGAACTCCCACCGCGCGCTTGCACTCGAACTGAAGCCCAAAAGCAACTCCCAGCTCTGCCCACTCTCATCAACCCCTAACCATCTACGGACAGGACTCAACTCCTGCGGAGAGCTTGCGCCTTCCTTGGTTCACTGTTGCGATTAGCTAGGTACCCTCCGCAGTCGTGTCAGTTTTGTGAACAGGTTTGAAAGGTTTCTTACACCCCCGTGGCACAGCCCCACACCGACACAGCCACAACAGCCGCATATCGAACACACCGAGATATCGTTGGTCGCGCGGGAAACGGGTGTCGTTTTTTTATATATAGGTATGCTACCGTTCGGCTAGAAAATCGTCACTACTCTGCCTCCCCAAGCCAAATTTCATTCGGTTGTCATCATGCCCCGACACCATCCAGCACAACGATGTGGGCCCAGTACGCGCACAACCTGTCCGTTTATGACCCGAATCGCATGCCGGAGGCCGGCGCCCAAGATCCCTTCTGTACCGAGCACTTGGGTGGCCAAGGCATGGACCTCAGCGGCGAGTGGGAAGGGTTGTCCCTCACGACTCTGGTCGACACGACTCTGGTCGACGCGACTCCCTGCAACAACCAGTGGGTCAACACGGCCAGCCACCAAGGGAGCCCGTCCTGGTTCAACCCGACCCTGTGCCCCAACGAAGACCCGGCCCAGCGCCGCGGGGAGAAGCGCGCCGCCAGCCCGCTTGGCGCATCGGAGAACGGGAACAAGAAGGCCAACGCCACGAAGTGTCGCACCTATCGCGGGAAGCAGAAGGTAAAGCTGCCCCGTCGCCGTCGCCGCTCGTACCAGGTAGGCCTCACGTGCACGCCCACCTTCCGTGCGCAGCAAATGGACTTCCTGCAGCAGGCGGTCTTCGAGCGCGAGGCCTCCATGGTGAGTCTTTCGGCCACCGTGGCGGACCTCCAACGCCAGCGTGATGAGCTGGTGCGGCTGTGCCTCACACGCGCTCACTCCCTCACCCCGTTCCTCACGCATGAGACGCAGTCGCGCGGCCGTCTCCATGCGCATGGCATGGCGTCTACACAAGCCGTTGCTCTACTAGGTGGCGACTGGCGCGGCGCGTGACAACGAGCTCGCCCTGCTGCGCATCAAGCTCGCACCGCTCGCCCCGCAGGTCGAGGCGCTCCATAAAAGCAACCTTGATGGCCAGATCGCGATCTTGGCCATCGCGGCCGCCATCCAGCGAGCTGCGTGACTGCAGGTCGACGCAGGGCAACTAGCATACTAGCATCTATTTTCGTCCGTCCGGCCGATGCCGCCGGACTGCAGATGCTGCATGGACTCACACAGGATTCACCCCTGCGCATGGACTCACATAGGGTTCACCCCATTCCATGTCACAATCGTGTTGTTGATAGGCCATAGCCGCCGTGCGCGTCGTGACTTTGCAGTCTCCACTACCCCTTCCTGCTGTCAGCCATACGTATTTAGGTGTACTTGTGCAGTGTTGTCATATGATTCCTTGCCATGCCACGTGAGGGCGAAAAAATAAGCAAACTCTCATTGTCTACCCCCCCGATCGTCGCTGAAACGTCGGTCACAAAACACCGCAAGTTCGGAGCATGCCGAACACGAAGAGCACAAAGAGGTCGCAGGGCACGACGGTCGTGAGCGTGAGCAAACACATCGCGGCCAACACGCTCTACTTTGCCTGCGCGTTGTGCTCCTTCACCAAGAAGACGCGCCTCCCGAGCAATCAGGTCAAGTACCGAAACCAGCAGAAGAAGCGGCACGCGGATGCCGTCGCCGAGCACGAGAAGAGCACGCACTCGGGAAAGCACTGCGTACCAAACAGCTTGGGCTCGGTCTGGCCCGTCTCTGCCGACGGCTCCATTCGAAGCCGTTGCCACCGGTGCGATGCTGTGACCAAAACGCCGGGCGGAGGACGGAACCAGGCGCGGCGCAACGAGCAGCAGCTGCGGCACCGCCATAAGCTCAGCAGCCACACCTGTTCGAGCAGCGCCACTCGCAGCGACACTCCGGGCCGCGTGAAGCCGGGGCTCGAGGTCTTGGACAAGCTGACTGAAGCAGAACTGAGCTCCTTTTCGGCCGACGCGACAAGCCGGTGCACTGCTCTGAGTGCCGAAGCGCGGACCGCAGCCCCAGCCGGGAGGAAGCCCGACGAGGCCAAAGTGTGCTCACCCTAACCCTGTTCCGGTCCCTAACCCTCACCCTAACCCTCACCCTAACCCTCACCCTAACCCTCACCCTAACCCTAACCCTAACCCTAACCCCAACCCTAACCCTAACCCCAACCCTAACCCTAACCAGGTGTACGCGTGGACACCGGCTGCGGCCGGGTTACTGCTGCAGCTCCTCGACCTCCACGTGGGCGCGCGTTTGCTCTACGTCGGGTGCGGCTGGGGTGAGGTCCTGCTCGCCTGGGTCCTGGCTTGGGCCAAAGAGCAGGACGCGGCGGCTGCCGGCGAGATCTTGCTCGATATCCATGCCATCGACGTCACGAGGTCGGCAGTCGCCATCTTCCGCGAGGCGCTTGCAAGCGTGGCCATGGATGCCTCCGTACGCGGATCGATCGTGATCCACAAGGACACGGTCATCGTCGCTGGCACGCTTCGCATCGTGGTGCGCACACATCCTGTAGCCCTCCTCTGCGTTTGGCTTTAGCCCCCAACCCGAGAGCCCTGCACCCAGCACCACTAAACCCATGGCCCTTGTGTGTTAGGTGCAAAGCGCGAGCGCCACCGACGTGGAGTCGCTAATGCCCTACACGCACGTGTTCTCCTCGGCGATGGACGCTCACGTCACGGACACACTGCTGGATCTCGCTGACGAAGCTGCCAAGGAAGGTGCTCCGGTGCGGCTGACCACGTTCATCCTCGACGCGAAGAAAGGGATGAAAGGGGGCGAAAACAGGACGATGATCTACGTCCACGACGAGCACGGCAAGAAGGTCAAACTGACGCTTTCTGGAGGGAAAGGCGCGCGGGTCATGGCCAGCGTTGTGATTCAGTGAGCACGAGTGAAATGCCATGAATTTAGTGGCTTGGTCTTTTACGTTCTAGCTAGACCTGAATTTGTATGAAACAATTTTACGTTCTAGCTAGACCTGAATTTGTATTAAACAAATGTGTGTTTGAGTGCAGTACAAAAAGTTCTATACCTAGATCTGAAAATGAGGTTCGAGTTCAGGTTCGGGTTCGGGTTGTTCGGATTCGTGTTAGGGTTCGGGTTTTAGAGTTCGGGTTTGGGTTCGGGTTAGAGTTGGGTTTGGGTTCGGGTTCGGGTTGATTAAACTAGCCAGATGTGAATTTATAAAACAAATGTGTGGCTACAATGTGTGGGGTTGGGGGAGGGGAGTTGGATTTGAAGCACTTTATAGTTATAATTACAGCAGACATTTAAACTACAGCGGGCATTTAATTACAGCGGACCAAATGAGAGTTATACTTGGCAGCCGCCCAGCTGGTTTGGAAGCTGCGCTCGCACGACCCATCGGCTTGGTGAGATGCGAGCACAATCTTCTGCTGGCTGGCGCCTCTGGGCTTACCCAACTCGAGTATGGCGAGGCTGTCCGTCGTTCGTCTTCGCTATCATCGTGTGCAATCGCGGTTCGCGTGGCTGTTTTTCGCAACGTGTTTTTGAGAGAGAGAAAAGAGCGAGGAGAGAAAAGTGATCTGAAAAAAAGACCAACACTATCACCTCTCTGACACCTGACACCACAACGCGAGAGGGCTACACACGTGCCCACATGCCAGCGTGCAACATGCCAGTCCACAGTACCGCGAGTGCGGCTGTACATGTGTGCATATGGAAAGAGGCCGCCCGGAAGCCATATGACATGCACATGGGCGCGACCCCGGCAGAGGGCGGCACGACGGCCGACGGGCGGCGGCGGTGGCTCACGCGCGGCCGAACCATGCCGTGTTCGGCGGGAACCCCGGCCGGCCACCGACGTGTTCGGCCGGGGGATCGATCTTGAACTTTTTGTTGATGGCCCGCATGTACGGATGGACATTATGCGTCCGTGACACGAGCGATGCGCGCTCCTGCCGCCGCAGAGCATCGCCGACAATTTTCGAGACAGGACGCCGCTTCCGCCCGGCGAGATGGATCAGGTACGACAGCGGCACGTAGTCCCACGGGTCGGCGAGGTGACGGGTCACGTTACTCGACCAGCGCGGCTCAGCACTCCCGGCCGTCGCGGCCTCCGTTTCCGCCGCCGGGCAGTGCCGATCCAGCAGCAAGTTTTGCAGGTGCGTCTCGAGATGCCCGTTCTTGCGCTGCAGGCCCTCGTTGTCCTGCACAAGTGCGGCGATGCTCTTCATAGCGCCCTCGTGTGCGTCTAACTCCTTTGCCTGGATCTTCACCTGCGCCCGGAGCGCCGAGTTCTCGTGCTCGAGCTTGGACACCGCCAGCACCACCTCCAACTGCTGCATTTCCTGCATCTCGATTGTCAATGACATGGGTGCGCGTCGCAAGTCGGGAGGGTGTCGACCTCATCATGGTCGTCCTGAAACGAACGCGCATGGGGTGGAACGGAACGGACCCCGAAATATTTCTTTTTGCCCCCGAAAGGGAGGACGTGTGAGTCTGACTCTCGTGTCGTAGGCTATGTGTCGTCCGCTGGAAGTGCCGGCGGCGGAGGAGGCGGCGGAGGCGGCAGCGGAGGAGGACGAGCTGCTGCTGGGCTGCATCTGAGCCGATGCAGCCGACCCCGCTGCTGCTGTCCGCTGAGGAGGGAGGACGTGTGAGTCTGACTCTCGTGTCGTAGGC
>MDTF01003966.1_pt1 | contig 12552 bp, 13 predicted proteins | sample 811191 | NCBI WGS metagenome assembly MDTF01 (sample SAMN05326649, study PRJNA326480) | marine metagenome | isolation source: seawater | place: Southern Ocean | collected 2011
AAACCTAACTCTTTCAAAGTTAATCTATGAATTTCAAAATTTTTATAAATAGAATAATTAATATCTTTTTTTCTTGAAAATATATCCTCAATCCAAGGACTTATTATTGATTTATTTCTTACTTGTTTGATACAAGATCTAACATCTTTATATGGTATTTTTTTAATTTGTTTCCACAGCATTTTAATTTAAGTTTATTATTTTATTTTTCTATTACTATATATCCATTACAAATTAAAGTATAAGAATAATAAATGTTTCACTAAAAAAATTAGTTTTCAAAATACTTTGAACTAAATGAAAAATACCTCTAAAACACTTTTTGATTTTAATGAAATTTTAATTAATAAGGTGTTTCTGATTGAATAAATTAAGGTCTACAATGCTATCTCTTTTACATTATTTTATTTATTTTTTGCTTTACCGTTCAAAAAATGAATAGTATATGTTCATCAAATGAACATCAAAAAAATAAGTAAAGATGAGTTCGAAATTCTTAAGAACATTTCTAAAAACTCAGAGATTTCACAGCGTAAATTATCTGAAATTTTAGGTTTTAGTTTAGGAAAACTTAATTATTGTATTAAAGAAGTTGAGAAAAAAGGATTAATTAAATTAAAAAACTCGAAAAATAAAAACAAAAATCAGTATCTTTATTTTTTAACACCAGTAGGTGTGGCATCACAAGAAGAATATGCCTTTCAATTTGTTTCAGAAAATTTAGAAGAGTACGATAAAGTTTTAAAGGAAAATAATTTAAATAAAAGAATTGGCCATAATAGTTCTTTCTTTAATGAAGTAATTGAGGAAAATGTAAAAAGAACAAAGCCATTATTTAAAACTATTGCACTCAATATTAAACGAAGAACTGTCATAGTTGATGATATATTATCAACTTATAATGGATCTCCGATACCAAGTTGGATAGAATTAAGTATTATAGATGTTTGCAATAGAAGCTGCTCATTTTGTCCAAAATCTGATCCTAAAATAGCACCAGATACTCATCAAAGAATGCAGATGAGCCTAATCCATAAGTTTACTGAAGAACTTAAGGAAATAAAATATAAGGGCTCTGTAACCTTATGTGGATATGGTGAGCCTATGTTACATAAAGATATAAACTTAATTTGTAAAAAACTATCTGAGGCTGCATTTGTAGAGGTGGTTACGAATGGAGATCCTTTAAACCCAAAAAAGATTAATGAATTATATATAAATAATGTTAACAAGCTTTTAATAAGCATGTATGACGGAAAACATCAGATAATAAAATTCAAAAAAATGATTAAAGATTCTGGTGTACCTGATGATTTTGTAATTTTAAGAGATCGCTGGTATGATGCCAAAAAAGATTATGGTCTTAAATTAACAAATAGAACTGGAACTATAGATATTGGTAATCAAGAAAAAGTTGGTAAATACAAAAAATGTTTTTATCCATCTTATCAATTTCTGGTAGATTGGAATGGAGATATTTTCTTATGTCCACAAGACTGGCAAAGAAGAATAGCCATGGGTAATATGATGCAAGAAAAATTTTTTGATATATGGACTAATAAAATAATGACAAAATATAGAAAAGAGCTATTAAATGGCAAAAGAGTTAACAGCCCTTGTGTTACATGTAATGCAGAAGGTACTATATTAGGCAAAAAACACGCTCAGGAATGGTTAAAAATTTATAATTAAATGTTAAAGAGTAGTCTCATAAAAAAGTGGGCAAAAGACCTATTTCCTTATAATAGAAGTTTAGCAGGGAAATATAATAGATTAACACTTAAATATATAAAAAAAAAAATAAATAAAAATTTTCAAATAAAAAGTGTTAAATCTGGTACTAAAGTTTTTAGCTGGACAATTCCTAAAGAATTTTCAATTAGTAAAGCGGTATTAAAAGATGAAGACAATAATATAATTTGTGATATTAAAAACAATAACCTTCATGTCGTAGGTGGCTCAACATCAATTAATAAATGGATGAATTATCAAGAATTAAAAAAACATTTATTTTTTTCAAATGAAGCACCTGGTGCAATTCCATATGTTACAAGTTATTATAAGAAGAATTGGGGATTTTGTTTGTCAAAAACAAACTTTCTAAAAATAAATAAAGATAAAAAATATAATCCACAAATTAAGTCAAAATTTATTAATGGAAATATGAATTATGCTGAAATGCTAATTAAAGGAAAAAGTAAAAAAGAAATTTTGATATGTTCATATATTTGCCATCCTTCATTGGCGAACAATGAACTTTCAGGTATGCTTTCAATTGGTATACTTTCAAAAATATTAAAGAAAAGTAAATATTCGATCAGACTATTACTCATTCCTGAGACCATTGGAGCAATCTATTACATAAAAAAAAGATTTAAATTTTTAAAAGAAAATCTTATTGCCGGATTTAACCTCACTTGCGTAGGAATAGATGGGCCTTATACATTAATTTCTTCAATGAAGGAAAATACTTATGCTGATAAGATAGTCCAGAGAGTAGGTTCAAAATATTTAAATTTTAAAAAACTAAATTTTATGAGGCGGGGAAGTAATGAAAGACAATTTGGGTGTCAAAACTTAGATTTGCCTTTTGTAACAATTTGCAGAAAAAAGTTTGGTGATTATAAAGAATACCATACGTCTGATGATAATTTAAAAATTTTAAATTATAAAACAATTATTGATACAGCAAACTTTATTAAAAAAATAGTTGCAGAAATAAACAAAAATGAAATTTATAAAAAAAACAATTATTGTGAGCCTTTTTTATCTAAAGCAAATCTTACTAGTAACTTTGGTACATTAAACATCATGAAAAATAATGACAGAAGATCAATTTCTAATTTTTTAGCTTATGTTGGCAAATCTCATGATCTAACCTCTTTGAATGAAAAATTAAAAATTAAAAATATTAAGCATCTAGTTAAAATTTTAGAAAAAAATAAATTTATTTCAAAAGTACTTTAAAATTGATAATATGGTTGTATTAAAGAATTTTTATGCATCTAACATAACAAAAAAATATCTTAAATGGCTAAAAGATAAAGATGTAACAAAATATACAACAATAAGTTCAAAATTAAAAAAAAAAGAAATAAAGAAATATATTAAAGAACATCAAAATAATAAATTCCAAAAAATTTATAGAATTTTTTATTTAAATAAACATGTTGGAAATATAAGGATAAGTTTTTTTAATAACACTGAAGTAACAGTTGGTATTATTATAGGTGAAAAGAAAGTTTATAACTTGGGTATAGGAACTAAAGCTTTAAAAAAATTAATTAATCTATTAAAAAAAGAAAAAGTGAGATCAATTGTTGCCTACGTAGCAAAAAAAAATATAAATAGTGTTTTTTTTTTTAAAAAAAATGGTTTTCATTTAATTAATAAAAAAGACTATTTTTTAAAAATAAAAAGAAATTTATATTTTATATTCAAACTTAATATTTGATTTATTCTTTTAAGTGGTTAGAATTGTATTTTAGATATAATTTACCTTTTATTTTTTTAAATATAAATAATTTGCAAAATTCCAATCATCCTTATCATCAATATCTACACTTTTTCGAAAGGGTAATTCAAAACCATAAAAATTTCCCTCAAAAAAGTCAGATTTTGTTTTAAAATTTTTTATATCGAATACAGATAACGTGCCAACATCGAAGTATTTTTGTGAAAAATCTTGGGATTGTTGTTTATGTTTTTTTTTATTTAAAGGTGTAAGCTTTTTTGTTTTTTCATTTTTTATAAATGCCCATTCTATTGGAGCAGCATACTTGCATATAGAAATTATTGGTTTTTTTATTTTCTTTTTATCTATCAAATTAGCTAATTTATTTAAATCCTTGAAATCAATTAAAGGAGAGCAAGGTAATAAGGTCCATACCTCATCAAAAAAAACATTAATTTTTTCATATTCGTTTACTATAAATTTATAAACTTTGAAAAGTCCAACATTTTTATTTGTTAGCTTTTTCTCTCTCAAAAAATCAATTTTTATATTTTTTTTTATTAATTTTTTTTTTATAATTTTGCTTTCAGTAGATATATGTATTTTTTCAAATAATTTTGATTTCTGTGCGGCCCTGAAGGGATATTCTATCATCATTTGACCATAAAAATTTTTAAAATTTTTATTTTTAAGCCTTGAGGAAGAAAATTTGGCTGGAATAATTAAAAGTCTTTTTGTTTGCATATAAAAAAATTATCTCTTAGATATTTTAGTGTATCTGGTCCTAAATTAAAAAGTAAATCGATTATTGATAAATGAGAAATAAATTTTTTACTATTTTGTGGGTATATAGAATTTTTAAAGTCAAAATAATCAATTTTTATTTTAGTATTTGGAAAATATTGCGCTTCTCCAAAATATTCTTTTGAACCTATGGTTGAAATATAATTGTTACAATTTTTCATAAGACAAATATCCTTTAAATACTCGTCTCGCTTTGATGATAGTTGAAAGTTTTTGTCATTCGTAATTATCGTATTAATATTTAAAATTTTACAAATATGCATGATTAGTTCTTTATTTAAGTCTGCCAATTTTATGTGATTTTTAGAAAGTATTTTTTTAAAATCCTCAAAATAACAATCAAAATATTTACATTTTAAATAAGCATTTTTAATTAAAGAAATATTTTTTTTCTTATTTTGTTCTAAATTATCTATCTCTACTTCACATATATTTTGCGTAAATCGGCCTTTTGTTTTTACTGGCATTGTTAAAAAAATTTCCTTTTGATTGTTCATAATTCTATTTCTTTGCTGCCAACTTCTTTTATTGAATTGAATATTTTCTAAAAAAACAAATTCATCTACATAATCAATCAATGCAAAGTACCCCTGCCACGGAAAATATGTGGGTTGGCTAATTGCAATTTTCATAAATATTTTTACTGTGCAATTTAATTTGGTTTTAATCTTAAATAAATTTTAGTATCTTTAATTTTAATATAAGCAGGTTCATGTGGCTCATAATCAAATGCACAAGTTTTATTTATAATATCTTTAAATTTTTTAACTTCTTTTAACTTTTGTATATCTTTTAAAGTGTAAAATTTATTTTTATTACTTTTAATCTTTTTTAAAGTTATTTTTCTTTTATTAATTATTTTAATTATTAAGTGTTTAAAATAATCTGCCATTTTAATAGTAATTTTTCTTTCTAAATTCTTTGATGAAGTTTTGTCATTTATCACTTTTACTTTACCAATAATTAATCCTTTATCTAACTCTTCATCTATTGAGTGTATAGTTCCATATAAAAATTTTTCATTATTCAAGATTGCGTGTATTACTGGATTATGCCCTCTATAATTTGGGATATCTCCATAATGAAAATTGATAAACATTTTAAATTTTTCTATCACTTTTTTTTCTACTTTCCACTTATGCTGTAAAGAAAATGCATATATATTATTCTCAATAAAATTATTTAGAACTTTACATACTTTTAGTGAGTTATTTTTATTATTTTTTAACCATATAAAGTTTTTCAAATTATTTTTTTCTAATTTTTCTTTAAATTCAATATCTGAGACAACTAAAACAATATTTAATTTTTTCTTAATTTCTAAAATTTTTTTTATAATTTCATCTGATAAATCTCTTGAGTTTGCAAAAATCGCAATATTAATTTTTTTTAACATTTTTTAATTTTTTGTCTCTACAGCCAAACATACTCCGTCTTTGCCATATTCATTACCATTATAAAACATATACTTTAGACCTTTATGTTTGATGACATGGGGATAAGCAATCATTTTACTGTCTATTTCATTATTTTTTCCTGGATAAATATTTGCTTTTTTATCATTTCTTTTCCAATTTATACCGTCAACAGACTCTGCATAACCTATTTTGTATCTACCAACTTTTTTTTCGTAACAAAACCACATTTTATAAATTTTATTCTCATATAACACTGATGGCCTTGCAACAGCTCTTTCATTTTTTTTTAACTTTATTGATGTCAAGCCTTCTTGTAGCCAGTTTTTTCCATCACTAGAAGTGGCAAATTTTATATCATATTTTGGATAATCTTTGTTGACCCACTTATTACAAGAAACATACCACATAAACCATTTATTTTTTTTTATTTTAAGAACATATGGCGCCGTTAGTATAGAAAACGGTTCTTTGTCAGTTAATTTTAAAATTGGAGACCTTGAATATCTTTTGAAACTTTCACCGTTATTCTTAGAAATTGCTAAACCAGTCATCAAAGAATATCTGGTAGTAGATTTAGGTTTCCAGCCTATGTAATAAAGATATAAAAGGTTTTTAATTTTTATTAAACATGATGCTGTAACTCCATTATCGTCAAAAGCTCCTAACTCTCCAGGAGCTAAGACTGGTTTTTTTGAAATTTTTGTTATTTCATTTTTTTTTAAATCATAATCAAAGTATCCAATCATAGAAACATTTTTATTATTTCTTCCACAAAAAAACACTCTGTATAAATCACCTTGTAATTTTAAAGTACATGGGTCCATCCCATAAGATTCCCACCATTTTAAATTGAATAATTTCGGAGATGCAATTAGGCCAATCTTTTTCCAATTCATAATTTTTTTGTTATTTTATAACCATTAATATAAAGCTGATCTAAATTGCAATCTAAAAAATCAACAATCGCATCCTCAGGTCTCAGCACATTAGTTCTTCCATGAAGATTGAAAGAAGTATTCAAAAGTACACCAAAATTATGCTTTTCCTTGATTTTTTTTAATAAAATCCAAAAAAAGGGATTACTATTTTCGTTAACAAATTGAGGTCTTGCAGTAAGATCAATATGTAAAGCTGAGGGCATTATAACTTTAAATTTTGATTTCGCCTTGAATGCAGTAGACATGAATTTATGATTAAAAGACTTTTCAAAAATTTTTTCTCTATCTTCCTCTAAAATTGAAGGACAAAGAGGTTGATACCAAGGTCTTTTTTTTATTTGTAGATTTATTTTATCTCTAGTATCTTCGAAAAAAGGGTTAGCTAAAATACTTCTATGACCCAAGGCTCTTGGTCCAAATTCTATATTTCCAAAAAAGTTACCTATAATTTTATTTTCTTTCAGTGCGTTTGCAGCCTCATTAATCCAATTATCTTTTAAATATTCAAAATTTATTTTTTGTTCATATAATTTTAATATCTTTAACGTTTCATCGGCAGTATAAGAATCACCTATATATGGCATTGAAATGCTTTTGATTTTTGACAGATCTTCACCATTATTTATTAGCGATAAAACTGAAGACCCAACAGCAGCACCTTCATCCCCCATATACGGCACAACATTTATATATTTTAAATTTAGTGTTTCATAAATTTTATAAGACAAAACTACGTTTGCAAACACGCCTCCAGCAACATAAAGTTTGTCAAAATTATAAATAGATTTATAGAGACTTAAAATTTCAATAACTATTTCTTCTAAGAAATTTTGCACTGTTGCAGCAAAATTTTTATCACCAATTATTTTTCTAAATTTTTTTAATTTTTCTAGAGTAAGAAACTTTTGAAAAAGATTTTTATCAATTGAAAAATTTAGCTCATCCTGATTTACTTTTATAATTTTTCTTAAAATTTTTAAAAGATTTTTATTTGGTAAACCATATGCTGCTAGAGCTTCAACTTTTCCCTCATCAACACTTCTTCTTAAATCAAGAGCTTCTGTGAAATTTGAATATAGCGATCCAATAGAAGTTACATAAGCTAGGTTATCTTTGATAAATATATTTATTTTACTGCAAGAAATTAATTCAAAATTTTTATTGCTCCATTTAAAAAAAGATGAATGCTTTTCATCACCATGTTCATCAAGTACAAATATATAATTAGTATCGCTTTTATCGAAATTATCAATAGTTAAGCATGATGCAGCATGGCTTAAATGATGATCATAAAATTCAATTTTAGAAATTTCTATATCATTATTTTTAAATAGATCTTTGATTACTTTTTTAACAAAAAATTTATTTAAATATTCTAATTTTCTAAAATATGAAAAAAATTTATGTAATATTGAATAATATTGCCATCTAACATTTAAAAGAATTTTTAATTTAGTTTTAGAGTCTATCTCTAACAAATCTTTAAAATATTTAGGCCGAATATATTGACGTGCAATTTTCTCTTTTTTTAAAAAAAAAAAAGTTGGAGATTGCATTTCCAATATGCAGTCGCTACCCAGAAAATTTGAAAATGGTATAGAAACTATATCAATTTTTTTAGAAATTGAATTTCTGCTAATACAATATTTTAATAATTCATCGATATCGATATTATCTTTTTTGATTCTTGAGACTCTATCAGATTGTAATGCAAAAAATTTATTTTTTGATGTGTCCAAAAAAGATAATGAACTTTCTACGCCTGAGTATTTTGTGCCAATTATTTTCATTTTTTTATTTAAGTAATTTAATTTTTAACGATTTGTAAATTTTATTTGCAAGAGTAAAATTATAACCTTTTGTAAGTAAATTAAGTATTTTTTTTTTGTCCTTGAATAATATTAAACTTAATATAGCTTTTTGAGTTATTTTCCGTATAGGTGTGCCAATTATATTCAATTTTTTTTAATTTACATAATTTAAATAAATTTAATAATTTATTTTTTTTAAATTTTGTAACATAAAATTTTTTATCACTTAAACCATTATCAGAATTTAGATTGATACTAAAAAAAAAACCATCTTTTTTTAGATTTTTATTAATAAAGCTATATGATTGTTTTATCCTATCTTCACTTAGATGCTGTATTGAAGTACTGTCAATTATGAAATCATATTTTTTTTTTGAAAATTTTAAAAAATCACAAATATCTTTATTAAAAGTGTTTATATTATTTTTATTTTCTATTTTTTTTAATGCTTCTTTTGAAATATCAACACAATCTAAATAGTGAGATTTTTTTTTAATTAACTTTAATATTGAGCCGGTACCACTTCCTAAATCAAGAATATTGACTTTTTTTTTCTTTATTTTGTAAACATATCTATAAAAAAAAACTATCAGACTCGAATGAGGATAAGAATTTCCATTAACTGTTTCGTAAAAAAATTTCCAAGAATTCATAATACTTATTTAAAATTTTTAATTTCAAAAAATCTTTCAGGGTCAAATGAAATTTTTTTTGAGTCATTCTGAATAACTACACTTCTAGTCGAAATATTTTTTGTTATATGAGCTGAAGAACCAATAAAACATTTTTTTCCAATGTTTACAAAATGACCAATTGTTGAATTTAATCCCAGAAAACTAAAATCTCTAATTTTACAATTCCCACCAATGGTAGACCCTGATGATATCCAGCAATTATTTCCTATAGCGCTATGATGACCTACTGTTGAACCACTCCAAATAAATGTATTATTTCCTATTTTTGCATGAGGTTGGATATAACTATCCAGTACTACTGAATTTTCTCCAAGTCTAAATTCACTTTTATCCAAGTTTGTATTACTTACAATACTTTCAAATGTGTATCCCTTGTCCTTAAAAAATTTATATTTTTCATATCTTAGTTGGTTTAATTTTTTATATGAAATAGCAACATGCAACTTAATTTCTTTAGGTTTGTATTTTCTTAAAAGTTCTTTTGTAGTTATTATTTTTTTATCTTTAAACTTATCTTTTTTATAAAACTTATCATCCACACAATAAGCATAAATTTTTCTAGACATCTTATTTAAATAAAAAGTTATAATATCAGACTGTTGACCTGTTCCAAAAATTATTAATTTTTTATTCATATCTCCAAACCGCCATCAAGAGATAAGACTTTACCATTAAAAAATTTATTCTTAATTATAAAATTAATTGCTAGTATTAATTCTTTTGTTACTCCCAATCTTTTTGATGGCGTTTTACTTTTTAAATGGTCAATTTGAAATTTACTTAATGAGTTATGAGTACTTTTTGTGTTAAAGAAACCTGGCGCTATACATGCAACTCTTATATTAAAACTACTCAGTTCTTGCGCCCATATCTTAGTTAATATTTCTACACCTGATTTTGCAACTGAGTAGGCAGATTGACCTATATTGCCTTTTGCGCTTATTGAGCTAATGTTAATGATAATTCCTTTAGTTCTATTATTACAAAAATTCTCAATAATTTTTGATGAAAATAAAAATACAGAATTTAAGTTTATATCTAATACTTTTTTCCAATTAGTATAACTATGTGTCTTTAAACCTTTGGGGCTTAATTTAATCATGGGATGACTATAAATCATTCCAGTATTATTTATCAAAATATCAAAATACTTGTATTCTATATTCAAATTTTTCATTAACCGATCTACATTTTTTTGATTTGTAAGATCACATTGATAAATTTTAATTTTTTTATATTTGTTTTTTAAAATATTTAAATTTTTTTTATTGATATCAATACATATCAAATCATTGTTTTTATAGAAATATTTAACTATTTCGCTTCCAATAGAACCACTCGCCCCAGTAATAATTATCCTCTTCATTTAATTCTTTTCTTTAAATCATTTATAGTTTTTATTTTAAGAATTTCCTGTATTGAAAACTTTTTTTTAGATTTTTTTTCTAATAATAAAACTAACTCTAGTTGTTTGAGTGAATCCCAGTTTGATAATTTTTTTAGTTGAGTTTTATCAGATAAAGTATCTAAATCTTCTAAAAAAATTTTATCTATACCCTTAAAATTGAATTTCTTTTTCATAATTTTTTTTAATTAAAGTCCTATCTATTTTACCATTAAAATTTTTTGGCAAATCTTTTACAAAAAAAACTTCTTGAGGTAAAAAGTATTTTGGTAAGTATTCTTTTATAAAAGAATATATTTCTTCTTTTTTAAGTTTTTGATTTGTTGAAATGACAGAAATAATCTTTCCATATGTTTTATTTTTGTTTTTAAGATAAAACACACATGTTTCTTTGATTGATGAAAGTTTATTTAAAATAATTTCTAATTCGTTAAGTTCTATTCTATATCCCATATGTTTTATTTGTGTATCATTTCTGCCAATAAAAAATAACTTATTATACAATTTATCCTCCTTAACTAAATCTCCTGTCTTGTAGCCTCTTTGATTACCAAAATTAAGGATAAAATTTTTATCAGTATTTACTTTATCACCAATGTATCCATATGCTATATTAGGTCCATACAAAACTAATTCACCTATATTTCCTTTTTTGACTTCTCTTAAATTATTGCCAATAATCTTATAATCAAAATTTTCTGCTATTGAACCAATAGATATATAAATATTTTTTGATAAATTAGAACTGTCTTTAAAATCCTCTTTATTAATCAAATAACTAGAGCAAATACATGTACATTCTGTTGGTCCATAAACATTATAAAAAAATTTTCTCTTAAATTCTTTAAATAATATTTCTAGTTTTGCTTTTGGAAACCCTTCACCACCAAATATTATTTTTTTAATACTTTTAAATTTTTTTTTATCTAACAAATTAAAATTTACAAAGTATATCAATAAAGAAGGGGTGGAAAACCAAACTGTACATTTGTGTTTTTGGATTTTATTTAATAATTTCAGTGGATTATTTATGTCTAGTGACGGTATTAACACTAAAGTATTTCCGTGCAGCATACTATTATATAAATCAAATACTGAATTATCAAAATATAAGGGGTTGAGCTGCGAAAAAATATCATTTTCATCTAGTAAGAAACTATCCTTACACCACAAAACAAAATTAATTACACTTTGTTGTGATATTACCGCACCCTTTGGTGATCCAGTCGAACCTGATGTGAACATTACGTATGCAGTCTGATCAGCATTACATGAGGTATAAGATATTTTTTTAATATTTCTGCTTTTCTTAATACTTATTTTTTTTGCAAATAAAATTTTTTGTTCACTTAAAATAAATTTACAATTAGTTTTTTTTAATATCTCCTTGATTCTATTCTTTGGTATCTGAATGTCTAAAAAGAAATATGGAAGTCCTATCTTTAAACATGCTAAAAATGCGATTATCGTATTCAAGTTTTTATTACTATCGATAGCAATTATATCATTTTCTTTCTTATATTTTTCTAAAAATGTACCAAGTTTATCACTTTGGATATCAAGATAATTAAAGGTATATTTTTTGTTATCAACATCAATCAAACCAAATTTAAATCTATTTTTTTTAACAGTATCCTTAAAATAATTGAGAAAATTATATTTATACATGAGTTTTAAAAAATAATTTCTGAAAAATTGGTTGATCTTTTTTAATATTTTTTTTTAATTTCTTATTAATGATATTTTCTAAATATATAGTTGTTAATCCAATTGGTGGCGACTTTTCAATGTAATCTTTGTTAGTAAAAATTTTGCCTTTTTTTAAATTCTTATTAAAATATAAACCTTTTCTTCTTGAATTTAATCTTTCTTGTTTTAAAAGATTTTTTTTGCTCGTACCAAGACACTTGTGTGCTTCTTTGATCTTAAATATATAGTCCTTGAATTCATCTGGTTCCATTGCAAAAAAATGATCTGGACCATTTGATTTCTTGTTTAAAGTGATGTGTTTTTCAAAAACAATACTG
>MDTF01007907.1_pt1 | contig 12552 bp, 11 predicted proteins | sample 811191 | NCBI WGS metagenome assembly MDTF01 (sample SAMN05326649, study PRJNA326480) | marine metagenome | isolation source: seawater | place: Southern Ocean | collected 2011
CAGAATAATCATCTAAACCTATTAAACGATGTCGTTCGCCTTGTTGTAAAACAATTTGATCCCCCTCATTGTATGTTTTCATCTCATTTTCAGCATCTGTATTACTTCTAATAATTCCAGCAAATCCTTTGAATACTTGCCAAATTTCTGCACGCCTATTGTGGTACTGCCAAGATAATCTTGCTGATGGTTTAACTATTAAAATTTTAGGACTTAATTTTCCTCCAATTTTTAGTGTATTCACATCTAAACCTTTAAAGAATTGATTTGAAAACTGTTGTGCTTGTGATTCTTTTATTACTAGGAAACCTCCCCAAGGTCTTTCAAAATCATAAGAAATTACTGAGAACCCTAAAGATTCTATTTTATTTTTTATTTCTGTGAAGTATCTTTCCATTTTACTCTCTAAAAAGTTCCAAGTTAGATTTAACATTCTCTATCATAGAAGTACCAAAAACAACATAATCTAAATTAAGTTGCTTGATATAATCAATTGACGAAGGAATATTAGCTGCACCACTTGCAAAAATACTCATACCCATTAACTTATAATTTGGTTTAGATCGAACTAATTCCTCAACTTTTTGTAATGATGGAAAAACATTAAATCCTTCTTTGTTTATATTGAAACAAACTATCAAGTGTTTTAACCACTTTGAATTTAATTCTTCCTTTAAAAGATTATTAAACATAATAGGGTTTAGAGTAATAATTCCAGGTTTATAACCCATCTTCACTAACGCTCTAATGTATTCAATAAGAATATCTCCTCTTCCCATACCTAATAATAAATCAGTTATAATATTTTGCATATAAATGTAGCTACCTTTTTTTAGGTTTTTTGGAACTTCTAGATCTATAGCAGGTTTTACCATATGTTTAAGATTTCTAGTAAATAGTAATTTCAATCCCGGTATAATATTATTGATAATTGAGGATTCCTCATAACAATATTTAAGTAAACTTAACATTCCTTTTTCATTTACCAAATTAGCATATTTATGAGGATAAGGTACACTATAGTGTATCTCTTTAGAACTTTTAAAGGTACTATTACTAATTAATTCATAGCCTTTATCGTTTGAGTTTATCATAAAACCATCCATACCTTCAGACAAAGAATTGTTTATAAAAAGTTCAATTTTCTTAGTAGTATCAAATTTTAGTTTAGTTTTCTCTCCTTTTTCAAGATCGAAATGATTGACTCCAAAAAATTGATTATCCCCTAATATTATTTTCATGATTTAAAATTTTATTCATTATTAAATTAACCCCAACCGCATCGTCAAATGTTGACATTTCTTTTCCGTCATTGAGAAGACTTTCCATTTGATTAGTAAAATCAACCCCTCTTAGATAGAATGGTACAGTTTGAGAGATATCTGTTACTGTTACTCTACTTACATATTCTCCATTAGCAGAGTACTTTTTAATTTGCTGTTGATCTATAAAATATGTACAGCCATCTTTCATTTTAATTTTAATACCAAAAATTGGCTTACGAACATCTTTCTTAACCCAGTTTAAATAAATTGAAACTTCCAAATTACTTTTTGTTTTTAAAGTAGCTTCGACTATATCATCAACATCAGATATAACTGATTCTATTTTTGAAGTTTGAACATCCATATCATTTTCACCAATAATATATTGTAACAAATCTATTACATGAGACCCCATTTCATTAAGAACTCCTGAAAAAGGTCCGTTTCTCCAGCCTTTTGGTTTACTTTCAATAGTATTGCTTAAATATTGACCATCAATAGAGGAAATATCATTAGGTGAAATATTAGATTTCACCCATTGTATACAAGGATTAAATCTTAGGACATAACCTATGTATAAATGTTTTAAAGAAGAAACATTATTAAAATCATGGTTATTGTGACCTCCGAATGGTTTTTCTACAAATATTTTTTTATCCCCTCTTTCTATACTTTTATTCAAAAGGTTTAGGTGGATTGAAGGAGGTGTAGTAATTAACGTAATATCAAATGGGTCATTGAGTTCCGAATCGTTGGAAAAAAAATTTGCATTTATATTAGTTTTTAAAATTGTTCGTAAAGTCTTATTAGGTTCAATAATAGAAAAATTTAAGTCAGGATTTAAACCTTTTAAAATTGAAAAATGAGTGAGTCCCATTCTGCCAAAACCATATATTAGAATATTCATTTTATGTAATTTAAAGTTTATTTATTTTTTTTATCCTTATCAATGTTAATAATAAATGCCAGAAAAAAATACCTATATTGGGATATCTTTTTAATATTTCCGGTCTATCAATAGTCCTTTTCAACCAACCTAAACGTAATTTCCACCATAGTGGATGAATATCTTTCTGATTCCCAGCATACCAATCAAAAACGGCTCCTATACTACACACTAACTTTGTCTCGAGTTTGTTTTTGTTCTGATGAGCCCATTTTTCTTGCTTTGGACAAGTCATTCCGACAAAAACAATATCGGGTTTAAAATTATTTATAGCTTCAACCATAAGATTATTATCTTCAGTAGAAAAATCTGATTTAAAAGGAGGTGATAAAAATTCTGGAGTAATATTTTTATATTCTAATTTTAATCTGTTTTTTATTTTTTCTAGTGTTTCAGAATTTGACCCCAAAAAGAATACTCTACCACTTTCTGAATTCATTTTTTTAATAAAAAAATCAAATACATCTGGTCCTTGATTTTTCTTTATGTTTTTTCCTTGCAAAAAAAAAGCTGATAGAGCAAAATAAACCCCGTCTAATACTAAATAGTCACTCTTTTTTAATGCCTCTTGAAAAAGTGAATCTTTTGTTGAAATTCCATATGAATTGGGGCTAATTGTGTTTATTGTTATTTGTTTTTTGTTATTAATATTAATGGCACTCAAAGAATCTGAAAATACCTTAAAACCAAGTGTTTCTATAAATTTCATTTGAAAAAATATTTTTTTTTGTAAATTAATTTAAAGACGAATAAATTCTATTCAATTTTATAATATAACTTTGAATTGAATAATCTGTTAGCATAGATTTATATGCTGATTTTTTTGTTTTTTCTAATAAATGCCTATCATTATCCAAGATTTTTATTCTTTCTGAAATTGACTTATGATCTTTAAGTGGTACTATAAAACCGTTCTCACCATTAAAAACGACTTCTGAAATTGATCCAACAGAAGTAACTATAGGAACGACACCGCTGGCCATCGCTTCAAGTAAAGCATTAGGTAGGCCCTCAAAATAAGATGGCAAAAGAAAGATATCTGCACTTTGATAAAAAGTTTTTTTATCATTATGATTTAACACCCCTAGATAGGTGAAATTATCGCATATGAGCTTTTTGCATTTATCAAGAAACCAATCTTGATCAGGCCCAGCACCAGCAACAAAAAAATGAAAATCAACTTTATTAATAATCTGACTTAGCGAATGTAAAATCTCCTCCAAACCCTTATCCTTATCTAATCTACCAATGAATATTATGTTTAGTTTATCTTCTTTTTTTAAAATATGATTATCCTGAAATTCTAATTCTGGAATATCTACTGCGTTTGGAAGAATAAATAACTTATCATTTTCATGAATTTTATAAAATTTTTTCATGAATTTTTTTTCTTTTTTTCCAAGAACAATAACTTTATTAGCCATTCTTATACAACTAGAAATTATAAACTTTTGGAACATATTTACGTTCTCATTTAAACTTAAAGAACCTCCTCTAAAATGAATAATAATTTTTTTATTAAACAGAACTGAAATAACAATTAATATAAAGTTAACATAAATGGCTAATGTTGACATAGGTATATTAATATGATTAACATGAATTTTTTTATTCAAAAATAAAAATTTAATAAAATTTATCACAAATAAGAATTGAGAAAGAAACCAATAAATATTTCTATTTTGGGAATCTTTTTTCCCTACAATAAAATGCTTGTAATCAACAGTGCTGTTATTCGTAAGTAATAGCCGTGTTAAGTTGGCAATTCCACTAACATTTACAGAGGTATCAACAGAGGGGGAAGTAATTAATATTGTTGGTTTATTCATAAATAATATAAATTTAAAGTAACTAAAAGTGTTCTTATTTCTGACGGCTAGATAGTATTGCTATTGAAGACAGTAAGGCTAAATATGGCGAAAAACCATGACTAAAAGTCATAGAATTAATTATTAAAAATAGTATACTAATTAAAAGATAATTCCTTTTTAATAAAGGTTTTACAATTATAAATATTTTTCTATAGATAGCTATCCAAAGTAAAAAACTAACTATTCCTCCAAATATTACTATTTCAAATAAACGATTATGTGTATAACCAATTTCCTCCATAACTAATTGAAAACCGTTACCAAATAGCAAATCCATAAAACTAATATTCTGCATAAAAAGAATAGATCTTAAAATAAGTAAATCACGTCCTGAACTAAGACTTGTTAGGGTCAATTCATCTGAAAAATTAAAAATTCTATTTATAATTAATGGAATTATATAAGAAGACGAAAAAAATAAAAATGTAAAAAAAAGTATTTTATATCTTTTAGAATTTTGATGAAACAAAAACAATAAAAAGGACATTGCTAAAACCAACCAAGCTAACCTTACATAGGTAATATAAACTAAATATATACCTAGCATTAAAATAATATAATCTATAGCGCTTTTTTTCTTTTTAAACATTATAATCATAACCGAAAGGACATACATCTTAGATGCCGCTTGTGGATGTTCAAAAAATCCAAAATGAAAAAAATTATTAGAATTATTTTCAACTTTATTAGATAGAATTTCTAATTGATCTATAATCAATTGATTTTCATTAAAAATTCCAAGTAAAAAAAATAAAGAGCTAATAATTATTGTGTAAGATAATATCTGTGAAATTAAAAGTAGAGAGTTTTTATTTTTAAAAAAAATAAAAAAATAAAAAAAACATACTGGAAAATAAACGAGTTGTACAAGCTCATTTATAATACCTAATCCAAAATCTAAATTAAAATTAAAAATAAAAATAAAACAAAATAAAATTAATAATGCGCTAATTTGCTTTAGCTTAATTACATTAGAAATAAAATATAATAATATACCTAATTTAATAGCACTCCCTAAAAAATTAGAAAAATGTTCCATTATTAATGGAATCATAAATAGTAAGGTAAACCCGCCTATGTGTTTTTTGTTAATTTCCAAAAATGTTTAAAAATAAAAAGATTAAATAAATTGAGTATAATATGTTTTGTAACTATAAAAATTAAATTTATTTTTTTTATAAAACTTATATTTTTGTAATTTTTTTTATAAAGATTTAAAAAATAAAAAAGAAGCCATGCTCTTAGGTCTAAATCTTTTATTTTTGATTTAAGATATTTATTTAAATTTCTTTCAAAAGTAAAAAAAGAAAGTTTTTTAACCTCTTTTTTACCAGCAATTAAAGATATCTCGTTTAAATTAAAAAAGTCTTTAAGTTCACTTTTTAAAAGATAACTTTCTTTTAAAATTGATTTCTCAAAATTAAATTTCTTTGTTACAGAGTCATCATGAACTCTATAATATAAATATACATCATTAGTTGAGAAAATCTCATACCCCTTAGCAACCATTCTAATCCATAAGTCAGAGTCTTCGAAATATTTCACATTTGCTTCATCACCATATAAAATATTATTTTTTTTATAATTAGGGAAACAAGAGCTGGGGTGATTAATTTGATTTTCTAGAAAAATAATTTTTTTTATATTTTCACTTTTAACAGAGTATCTGAAAATTGGTTTTACAATCTTTTCCTCTTTTATGTAGAAACTCTTACTAGTTAAAATAAAATTTGTATTAGCATCTAATCTTTTAATTTTCTTAGAATATTCTTTTAGTATTGATTTATTAAATAAATCATCTGAATCAACTCTAACAATATATTTACCGTTGGCTAATAGTAGTCCCTTATTAAGGGTTTTAATAAGTCCAATATTTTTTTCGTTTTCATAAAATTTAAAATTACTAAACTTTTTACAAAAGTCTAAACAAATAACCTTAGACTTATCAGTACTTCCATCATTAATTATTACTACTTCAAAAGCTGAATATTCTATTTCAGAAACAGACTTTAGAGTATCAATTAAAAAAGATTCTGCGTTATAGACTGGTAGTAATAAACTGAAATCTATTGGATTTTTACCTTGTTCCATGAAGTTTTTTAATAATTTATATCTTATTTGATTCATTTAAATGATTAGCTAGCCTGAGTGCAAGTGCAGCTATTGTTAAACCAGTATTTGCTGTTCCAGTAGCTGGAATAACTGATCCATCACATATATAAAGGTTTTCTACACCAAAAACTTTAGTATTTAAATCACAAACACCTTCGTTAGGTGTTGAAGCCATTCTTGCAGTACCAGAGTGATGTGAAGAAGTATAAATATCAGATTTCCAATTATCATAAATAGTTGCAGACAAAATATTATTTCCTAACATATCTATAGCTTTTTTAATTCCCTGATTGTAAATATCCATTAAACTGTCATCTATAATCCATTTGCGATTGATCGAAGAATTCTCTCCTTCCCAAATTGCCCGAAAATTCGAAGGTGGTTGTTCTGCCACCATAGTTAAAGTATAAGAACTTGTTGGGAAATTTATATTGAATAAGAATGAAAGTATCTCCATCATATCATCTACGTGTGTTAATAACCTAAAGTATAAGACAGGATTGAATAAATTATTTCTTAATTCATTAATTACATTCTTTACTCTTTTCTTACGATTCATTAATTTAGAGTTTGCGGATGGTCTAAGTTGAAATGACATACGCAAACCATTAACTTCAACAATTATAGGCAAACGCAAATTGCCATTTTCACATGGGAAATTCCATAATTTAAATAATGGTTTATTTAATTTTAGTTCACCCACTAAAGCTGTTGGGTGATCCTCATAATTATATCCAATATTTTTAATATTTAAATTATTAGTTTTAAAAATCTTATCTAGTAAAATTGGTGAACTCAGACCTCCTGTAGCAAAAACAAAAACATCTCCATTAACTTTTTGTATATCACCTTTAGTATTTACTAATAAGTATTTAACCTTACCTTCTTTACTTACTTCTGCATCTATTACTTCTCCTTCTATTAAATGAACTCTATCCTTCAATCTGAGTTTATCCCAAACATTTATTCGAGATTTAGGATAAAATAACCACTCTCTAAAACAATTTTCATCAAACCCTGCATTTAAATATTTATTTAATAGCAATTTGGATTTTTCTATAATAGTATTTCTATCTTTTCCAGAAAGGATAAAAAGTGCTTTCTCATAATATTTTTCAATACTTTTTTTTGAAAATGGCCATCGGTTATTAAAAACACTTTCCTCAATTTCTATAAGTCCATTGTGCCACAATTGTGTAGTTCCGCCCAGCCCTGAACATATATGTGGGTTTGTTTGTGCAGGGGAATCCGTATCATGTACTCTGTTTTTCATCAAAGGTATAGAACCTCCGGCTTCAATGACAGTGATATTCCATTTATCGCTTAAACTATGAGTTAGCATTGAACCTCCAAGACCTGCACCTACTATTATAATATTTTTTTTTTTCATATTTTTTGGAAAATTATCTCTTTTGAAAAATTATTGAATGTTCTTCATGAGTTGACTTTGGAACATAGTTTTCAAAAATACTTGTATTTATTTTGTATCCTTTATTCCATTTGTCTAGAAGAAAATCTGTAGATATTTCACCACTTTTATTAGAAACCTCATCTTGTACACGATTTATCGGCATATTTAAAACAATACTTTTTTCATAACATAGACCACACCTATTGATCATTAAATCTCCAAATGTCTTGAGTACAGCTTCGTATGTGTTCGGTGCTTTAAAATCTGATATACGAGATAATATTTGTATTTCTGAAGTTGAATAAACATGACCATCTACAGACCATGGATCTGACCATTGATTATTCTTTTCAAACCAATTAAACTTCAGAAGTCCTGTATTATCATCTAAACTAGAGAAATTTGGTGGCTTTTGATTGGTTTGAGTTGTATAATTATAACTTAATCGAGGGCTATGGCGCAGAGATAATACCGATTCTCTTGGGTTTATTATTGAGGCATGTTTAAGATTAACTTTTCTAAGAAATATGTTATCATCGGTCAAAAAAAACAGATTAGTTGTATTTATTTTATCTAATTCAGATAATAACGTATTACGGAAACCTTGCTGATCATTAACTAATTTAATTTTGTTAAATAGTTTAGCAACATCACGGTAGGATTTTTCATGTTTCTCATCAATGGCATTATAAATAATAATTAATGGAACAGGGTTTTCCACATACTTGAAATAGCTTTCTAACATTGCGTAAAGTTGCAGAGCTCTGTCTTTACTAAAAACAATTCCTGAAAGACCAGATTCATAATTTGAATTTGTTAATCTTAAATATTCATCAACTAATCTTGATCGCTGTTGCAATATTCGCTGACTTTCATTTTTAGAGATTAATACTCCTCCAAATAGGTTGGTTATTTTTCTAACTATATTTAAAAACAAGGTAAAGATTTTCATGGCAAATATTACTTTATAGTATTTTTTAACTTCATTGATTTATTTTTTATCATAATCCCATAAATTTTAATTTATTTTTCCAATTATCCCAGTCTGTAAGCTCTTGATATAATAATTCAGCCCCTTTTGAAATTTGTTTAAAAGAAATAGTATCCTCATTTATTTGTTTCAATTGATTTGCCATATTTTTTGTGTTTCCTACTTCAGTAATAAAACCATTCACATTATTCACAATTTTTTCGTGATGAATGCCTACATCAAAACAAAATACAGGTTTTTTATATCCTAAAGATTCAAGCAGCGCAAACTCAGTGGTTGTTGGCCAAATAGATGGAATAATAACTCCTCTTGATTTCGCTACTAAATCAGCTAAACCTGAACCCCATTGTAAGTCATATTTAACTTCCATTAACCCATTATCAATAAATTTCTGAAAACCATATCGTTCAATAGCTATCTTTGCTTGCTCTGCATTATTATAAGCAACAACAATCCTTAGTGAACTATCTAAATGAGATAAAATATCTTTTAAATAGTGAAAGCCCTTTTCTATTCTATTTTGAGCAATACAAACAAAATAATTTCCCATTACCGGTTTAATTTTTCTTAATCTATTGTGATCAAAAAAAAGTGGAATTTTAATGCACTTTTCTTTTAGAACTCCAAACTTTTTGTAAAAGCTAATTTGTTCATCTGTAGAACCAATCACATAATCTATTTTAGGTAAAATCTTTTCCAATCTTTTGATAATTAAAATACGATTCGCAGTTTTTACATAATCAATTGGTTTTTTGATAATACATTTATTTTTAAAAGCTTCTAAATAAGAGTTATCGAGACATTTTGTGCAAGGTCCTTTAGTGTTATTAGCATAAAATTTAACACAGAAGAAATCTTGCATAAATATTTTAGAGATAACCTTTATTTTTCTATTTCTAGCTATTTCTAAATAAGCCAAGTTTATGTTTGTTACACAACCTAATGTAAAAATAACATTGGCGTCTGACTTTTCTAAAACCTTTTTATATTCTATTATGTATTTACTCTCTTGCCAGTTTGACAAGGCGTTATATCTTGTTCTACTAAATAACTCTGTTCCATCTTCTTCTTTACCGTCTTCTACATCAAAAGAAAAAACAGAAACTTGATTACCAATCTCTAATAATAGTTTTTTAGCAATCTGGGTTACTACTGCACCAGATTGATTGCCCATGTAAGCGTCTGGTATTATTAATATTTTATTTTTTATTTCCAATCTTTAATTTTTGAATTAGTATTTCAACAAACTTCTTGTTTGTTAATACAATTGTTGTAATGTAAATTATAGTGAAAGAAGTAATGTAAAATATTAAAGTTGTGATATTTTTAAGGTCAAAACTTAACATATTATGGAATAAAACAAATACCGCGCTGATTAACAATAATTTTAAAATTAATTTAAAAATGAATTGTAAATCAATAAACAGTTCCTTATGCAACATCCTAGTATACATACCCAAAAATATTATCCCACTTGACAATGTAGCAAGAGGTACAGCATAAATTTGAGTTTTTTCTATAATTATAAATAGAACAATAACGTACAAAATCATACTCATAATATCCAGTTTCGAAGATTTATTTATTAATCCTCCAGTAAACAACAAATTATTTAAATATTTTTTAACATGAGAAATAAATAACGCAGCCAAAATTAGAAATAATAAATTATTTCCTCCGAATTTATCTAAACCAACCCAATAATAAACAAAAGTTTTTGTAAAAATCAATGAAAAAAGTAAAGCAGCAAATAATAATGTCGTAAAAAGGATTGTGACCTCTTTTACCAATTTATTGATTTTAATCTTATCGTTTGTAGAAAAAGTCAAAGAGAACAAGGCGAAAAACGAACCACTAATTGTGCTTATAAAATTAGTCAAAACAATACCTATTTTTGATGTTATCTCGTAAACAGCAGCAAGTGTTGGGCTTATAAAAAAAGCTATAATAAAACTTTGAGAACTACCCATCAATACTGATGATAATCTTGATAAGAAAGGATAAAACGAATCTCTTACAAGGTTTTTTATGACCTTTAGATTGAATATAGGTTGTGAAAGTTGGAGTTTTTTCCATTTAAGGATTATCCATCTTCCTTGAAATATTAAATCGAATAAAGCTTTTGTTAAGTAACCTAAAGCAAGTGAAACCACTCCAAAACCAGACAACAAGAATATAATGAGTGAAATTATCCCTATAATATTTGCTGCTGTTTTTATCTTTCCTACCGCTTTCGTGTCTTGCCATACCTGTGGAAAAGCACCATTAAGACTTACTGCAATTGAAATAGAAGCAGATACTAAACTAATAATATAAGCTTTCGTAATAGGTTCTCGGATTGCTGCTTCTACGTTGACCCAATCAGCAATAAATGGGGAAATTAATATGCCAAGTAAAAATACTGTAGCTGCTAAAAATATAGATGTAAAAATATTAGCGCCTGCTAATTCTAAGAATTTTATTTCGTCCTTATCTTCTAATGTAACAGACATTTTCTGTGTAATTACAAAAGAAAACCCTGATTCGAGTATACCTAACATCGCTATTACATTGCCGGTTGCCAACCATGCACCATAAGTTGAGATTGACATATATTTAAAATAAATAGGAACCATCACAATTCCATTAACAATCATAATAAGTTGATTGATAGAATTGAAAACAAAATTAAAGATTGATGCAGAAAACTTGTTTGTTTTCATTTGGTGAAATTAAATTATTTGGTTTATTCCTTTTTCTAAGTCATAATTTATTTTCCACCCTAAAGACAAAATACTATCGTTTTTGGCTTGAGAAAACATAATTTCACCGCCTCTATGTTTAAGTGCTCCAAAATCTAATTTTGACTTACTTTCTAATAATTTAGATGTTAAACAGACAAAATCCTTAATTGATACTGATTTACCTGTTCCAATCTCAAATTCAGTAAACTTTTCTTCTAAAGATTCTGTTGAATTAATAATTAATTTAAAAGCATTTACAACATCTTCCACAAAAATAAAGTCTCTCATTTGATCACCTTTAGTAAGTTTAATTAAAGGTTTATTACTTTTTAGTTCATTCATAATATACGACACAAACTTATCTGGAGAATCACTAGGACCGTACATATGAAATAGTTTCATATTAATAATCTTAGTTTGATTCTGTATAGATTTAAGGAAATCAACACAACACCTCTTCGTCAAGGTGTAATCGCCTAAATATGAGTAATTTGAACTTGGATCATTAAAGAAGGAATCTGTATTTAGAAAAGCTTCAGCTCCGAAATGATTAGCTAATTCATATAATTTGATAGGCAACAACACATTTGTTTTTAACATGGACTCTATCGAATTATTAAAAACCCTATAAGTAGTAGCTGTATGAACCACAAAATCAATATTATTTTCTTCGAAAATAGTTTTTAAATTATCCAATTCAGAAGAATAAACTTTAAACTCATCTTTCTTTAACCTAAATAAATTTTCAGTAGAATATTCTAATCCAATAATTTGATTATTATCAGATAAACATTTTGCTAGATGACTTCCTAAAAAACCATTTATTCCTGTAATTAAGATTGTTTTCATAATAAAATACTTTTTTAATAGACTGTATTTAAATTATTATTAATTAAAGTTTTTGTTCTTACCTAAAAATTTAATCCAAATAGTTCTTCCATTTTATCAGCAACAAAGTCAAAATGAACTTCATCTAAAGCTGGTTGTACACCAATCCAAAAAGTATCATTCATTGTTTTGTCTGTATGCGTTAAATCTCCAACTACTCTATATTCTACATCTTTAAAATATGGCTGTTTTAATAAATTTCCTGCAAAAAGTAATCGAGAGCCAATTTTGTGACTGTCTAAAAATTTAGTAACATCAACTCTTGATACTCCACAATCATCTTTCAAAGTGATTGGAAATCCAAACCAAGACGGGTTACTATTTGGAGTTGGAATTGGTAAATGG
>MDTF01006956.1_pt1 | contig 12545 bp, 12 predicted proteins | sample 811191 | NCBI WGS metagenome assembly MDTF01 (sample SAMN05326649, study PRJNA326480) | marine metagenome | isolation source: seawater | place: Southern Ocean | collected 2011
CATTGCTAGATATGATTGGTGTAGCTTCCATATTACCTTTTATGGCGGTCCTAACAAATCCTGATATTGTTCAAACTAACATTATTTTAAATAAGATGTTTCAAGCTTCAAGTATATTTGAAGTTGAAAATACTCAACAATTTCTTTATGTTTTAGGAATTATAGTCTTTGTATTGTTAGTCACTTCTCTTATTTTTAAAGCCCTTACAACTTATATTCAAGTTCGATTTGTTCAAATGCGTGAATACACTATTGGTAAACGTTTAATTGAAGGTTATTTGCACCAGCCTTATAATTGGTTTTTAGGTCGTCACAGTGCCGATCTTACAAAGATCATTTTATCAGAAGTAACTCAAGTAATTGGAAGTGGTATAAATCCATTAATGGAAGTAATAGCTAAAGGCATGGTTTCAATTGCACTTATATTGTTATTAATTATAGCTGATCCAAAACTTGCACTAATAGTTGGATTTTCAATTGGTGGAGCCTATGGGTTGATTTTCTATTTTACGCGTAGCTTTCTTAGTAGAATTGGAAAAGAACGCCTGAGATCTAATCAGTTGCGCTTTACGACTGTAAGTGAAGCCTTTGGCGCTGCTAAAGAGGTTAAAGTAGGTGGATTAGAGCAAAATTATATTAAGCATTTTTCTGATTCTGCTCGAAGTTATGCACTAACTGGGGCTACTTCAGCAATTATAAGACAATTACCTCGTTTCATTTTAGAAGCCATAGCCTTTGGTGGTATCATGTTAGTGATACTTTATCTAATGGCACAAACGGGTAGTTTTAACGATGCTTTACCCATCATCAGTTTATATGTTTTTGCTGGCTATCGTTTGATGCCGGCACTTCAAAACACTTATTCTTCTCTTTCTCAACTTACTTTTGTTGGCCCTTCACTTGACGCTTTATCTGATGAAATTAAAAACCTTAAACTATCTAACTCAAATCAGGATCAAGGTGTTATATCATTTAATAAAGCAATCATTTTAAAAAATATTCATTATAATTACCCTAATGCATCACGAACAGCGTTAAAGGATATTAATTTAAGTATTCCTGCAAAAAGTACTGTTGGTCTAGTAGGTTCTACTGGATGTGGTAAAACAACAACTGTTGATATCATTCTAGGATTACTTGAAGCTCAAAAAGGAACTTTAGAAGTTGATGGACAAATTATATCAAAACAAAACTCAAGAGCTTGGCAACGCTCTATTGGCTATGTGCCCCAACATATTTATCTCTCTGATGATACTATCGCTGCTAACATTGCCTTCGGAATAGATTTAAAAGATATCAATCAAGAAGCTATTGAAAAAGCCTCTAAAATTGCAAACTTACATGAATTTGTCATAAATGAATTGCCAAAAAATTATCAAACTACAGTTGGTGAACGTGGAGTTAGATTGTCAGGTGGTCAACGACAAAGAATAGGGATTGCTAGAGCATTATATCACAACCCACAAATACTAGTTCTAGATGAAGCAACGAGTGCCTTAGATAATCAAACTGAAAAAGCAGTTATGGATGCAGTAAACAATATTGGAAAGGATATCACAATTATCTTAATTGCTCATCGTTTAAACACAGTTAAGAATTGTGATATTATTTTCAAATTAGAAAAAGGCCAGGTTATAGACCAAGGAACTTTTGACAAATTAATTGTTAGTGGTAAAATAGTTTGATAATTTTAGCTAGCAGCCATAAATTAATTAGCCTAATTTATGCACTTAAAAAATTTCAAGTATAAAGATTTAAAATAATATAGTTAATTTTCATGAAATTAAAAAAAATTTGTTTTGATATTGATAATGTTATATGTCGAACTAATGCCAAAAAAGAATATTCAAAATCAAAACCTATAAAAAAAAATATCAAACTAGTAAATGAAATATTTAATAAAGGATATTATGTAATTTTATACACAGCCAGATATATGGGAAGATATAATGGGAATATAACAAAAGTGAAAAAAGAAATTAAACCTTTAACTTTAAAGCAATTAACGAAATGGGAAGTTAAGTATCATAAAGTTTATTTTGGAAAACCAAGTTTTGATTTATTTATTGACGATAAGTCTTTATTCTTCACAAAAGAATGGCCAAAATTGTTGAAGAATAAATTGAAGATTTAAAAAATATTAAAATGATTAGTCAGGCAGTAATATTAGCAGGTGGCCAAGGAAGAAGATTATTGCCTTTAACTAAAAATTTACCAAAGCCAATGGCGCCAATAAACAATGTTCCATTCCTTAGTTATTTAATTTCTTCGTTGAAAAAAAAAGGAATTAAAAAAATTTTAATTTTAGTAGGTTATAAGTCAAAAAAGATTATTAATTTTTATCGTGATAATAAAAATATTTCTATAAATTTTTGTTTTAGCAACACCAAGTCTGATACTGGTAAAAGAGTTTTAGATGCATTTAAATCTTTAGATGATGAGTTTTTGTTATTATATGGCGACAACTATTGGGTGCCAAATATAGATATGATGTATAAAAAATTCAAAAAGAATAAGGCTATAATAAGCACGACAGTATTTAATAATAAACTTGGAACAGCTGAATATGGAAAACAAAATAATGTATATGTAAAAACGAATTCGTTTGTTAAAAAATATGATAAATCTAGAAGTGATAAAAAATTAAATGGTGTTGACATTGGTTTTTTTATTGTTCAAAAACAATTTCTAAAGCTTTTTAGCAAAAAAAATCAAAACTTTTCATTTGAAAATGATTTTTTAATTAAAGCTATTGAATTAAAAAAATTAATTGCATATAAAACAGATCGTCAATACTTTAGTATAACTAATTTAAAAATGTTAAAAAAATTTGAAAAAATATCAAAAGAAAGAAAATTAGACTATATAAAATCATGAAAAATTTTTATAAAAATTTTTTTGAAGAAATAAACAATTTACTCAATCAAAGTGATATTAGCTCATTAGATAAAATTGCTAAAACTTTAAGTTCTTTAAAGAGAAAAAACAAAGTTATAATATTTGGAAATGGAGGCAGCGCGGCAATATCAAGCCATGTTTCGGTAGATCTTACAAAGAATGCAAAAGTAAGATCCATTAATTTTAACGAGGCTGATTTATTGACCTGTTTTGCAAATGATTATGGTTATGAAAAAGTCTTTTCAAAATCTTTAGAATTTTATGCAGATAGAGGCGATGTAGTAATAATAGTAAGCAGCAGTGGAAGATCAAAAAATTTATTAGAAGCAGCAAAAATTTGTAAGAAAAAGAAAATCTTGCTTTATACATTCACAGGTTTTTCTAAATCAAATCCTTTAAAAAAAATGGGAAATATAAACTTATGGGTTAATTCAAAGGCATATAATATTATAGAAAATATTCATCAAATATGGTTGTTATCAATTGTTGATAAGATAATAGGCACAACAGAATACTCAGCTTAATTTTCTTAAAAATATATTTCAAAAAAAGTAAGATAAAATATTAAATTGCCATATCGTATGAAATAAAGTATTTAATTTTTATGAAAATTTTAGTTACAGGAAACTTAGGATATATTGGCACTATTCTGTCTGAAGAATTGTCAAATCGAAATTACTATTTTGAAGGTTTGGATTGTGGTTTTTATAAGGATGATTTGCTAGAAAGTCCTGTAGAACCAGAGAAACAATATATTTGTGATATTCGGAAAATAGATGAAGAAATACTTTCTGATATAGACGTAATTATTCATTTAGCTGGATTATCAAATGATCCACTTGGTCAATTTGAAACTAATTTAACTAATGAAATTAATTTTAATTCAACAATTGATCTTGCAAAAAAAGCTAAAAAAAAAAATGTAAAAAGATTTATTTATTCATCATCTCAAAGTATGTATGGAATATCTCAAACAAGCGATGAACTAGATGAATATGCTAGTACCAAAAATCCATTAACAGCTTATGGAATCACCAAATGGAATTCAGAGCAAGAAATTATGAAACTTAGTGATGAAAAATTTACTGTTACAGCGTTAAGGTTTTCAACAGTTTTTGGAGGAAGCCCAAGACTTAGATGTGATATTGTATTTAACAATCTTTTAGCAAACGCGTATACAAAAAAAAAAAATAATTATTAAAAGTGATGGAACTCCTTGGCGTCCAATACTACATGTGAGAGATGCTTGTAATTCTATAATTGCATGTATTGAAGCTCCAGAAGAACTTATTAATAAAAAAGCTTACAACGTTGGAATTAATAATGGAAATTATACAGTTAATGAGCTCGCTAGTGCTGTTAAAAGAATTATCCCTGATAGTGAAATAATTTATACAAATGAGCATGGAAATGATAGCAGAACTTATAAAGTAAGTTTTAAAAGAATTTTATCAGAGCTGAAAGATTATTATAAGCCAAAATATGATTTAGATTTAGGCGGATTAGAACTTTTAGATTATTTTAAAAAGGTAAACTTTACAACAAACGATCTAGATGGAGAAAAGACAATAAGATTAAACAAATTAAAAAAATTAAGAAAAGAAAATACTATAGATACAAAGTTTTATTTTAATGAAAATCTATAAAGATATTAAAAAATGTAGAATTTGTGGAAATTCTAATCTTAGGTCAATTTTAGACTTAAATCGCCAACCAACAGCAAATCAGTTAACAAAAAACTTTACTCAAAAAGAAATTACAATACCTTTAAAATTGATATTTTGTGATAAATGTAAAACAACGCAATTATCATCAACAGTAAATTCTAGATATCTGTTTTCTAAATATGTCTGGGTAACAGGAACATCAAATGTAGCACAAAAATACTGTGAAAAATTTGTACAAAAAACTGAAAGAAAATTTAAGGAAATAAAGTCTGTTTTAGAAATTGCTAGCAATGATGGCACACTATTAAAACAATATAAAAAAAAAGGATTTAGAATTTTAGGTATAGATCCTGCTAAAAATATAGCAAAAAAAGCAAATCAAGAAAATATTAAAACAATACCTGGTTTTTTTGATTTAAATTTATCCAAAGAGATCAAAAAAAGTTTTGGTAAACCTGATTTAATAATAGCAAGAAATGTAATTCCACATGTTGAGCATATACACAGTATAGTAAAAGGTATTAAAAATTTAATCCAAAAAAATGGTGTTGTAGCAATAGAATTTCATTATCTATATGAAATTATTAAGGGACTACAGTATGATTCAATATATCATGAGCATATTTATTATTTTTCTTTAAAAAGTATCTCAAATCTATTTAAAAGATATGGGTTATTCGCTTTTGATTATGACAAAAGTCCTATTAGTGGTGGATCAATAGTTCTATATTTTTCTCCTAAAATTAAAAAGAAATCATCGAAGTTAATTAAATTAGAAAACTTTGAAAAAAACAAAAAATTAAATGATTTTAAAACTTTAAATTTATTTGGAAGAAAATGCATAAATCATAGGAATAGTTTGAATAAATTAGTAAATAATCTTAAAGGAAATCTATATGGATATGGTGCTTCAGCTAGAAGTTCGACTTTACTGAATTTTGCAAATATTGATTATAAAAATGTGAAATTTATAATGGATAAAAATAATTTAAAAAATGGTTTCTATACGCCAGGAACAAAAATTAAAATTATAAAATTTAGCAAAAATAAGTTACCAAAAAATTCAAATATAATCATCCTTGCTTGGAATTTTAAAAAAGAAATTATTAATCAATTTGATAAAAAAAAGAATTATAAGTTTATTGTACCACTACCTAATAAAGTTAAAATTCATGAGAATTTAAAATAATTTATGATAATTCAAAGCACCAATATAAACGATTTAAAAATAATTAAATTAAATAAGTTTAATGATTCAAGAGGGGTTTTTTATAGAAATTTTTGTGAAAAAGAACTTCAGTCAATTACAAAAAAAAAAATTGTACAAAGTAATATATCTATCAACAAAAAAAAATTTACATTAAGAGGTTTTCATTACCAAAAAAATCCAAGTAAAGAAGGAAAATTTATTACATGTGTTACTGGAAACGTTTTTAATGTTACAATAGATTTAAGAAAAAAATCAAAAAGCTACCTTAAGTTAGTTAAAATGAACATTAATTCAAAAAAAAATAATATAATTTATATTCCACCTGGATGTGCAAATGCCTATTTAACTTTAGAAAAAAATACAATTATTCATTATTCAATGACAGACTTTTACAAACCAGAAACATATGAAAAGTTTAACTATAAATCAAAAGAAATAAAAATAAAATGGCCAGCAAAACCAGCTGTTATAAGTTTACAAGATAAGAATGCAAAAAATTTATTTTAAAAATATCATTATAATTATTTAAAAATAGAATGAAATCTTCAGACTACTACTCTTCAAAAGAATTAAAAAAATTAGGCTTTAAAAAATTAGGCAAGAATCTAGAGATTAAAAAATCAGTAAACTTTTTTTGTTGTGAAAATATAGTTATTGGAAATAATGTGAGGATTGAAGATTATTCGATAATTACTGGCAGAGGAAAATTAAAAATTGGTGATTATGTTCACATATCATCACATTGTTGTTTGTTAGGAAAATATGGAATAGATTTAGGTAATTACGTTACTATTGCTCCAGGAGTTAAAATATTTTCAGGATCTGATGATTATTCTGGAAATGAAATTTATACAAGTTTTCTTAAAGATAAAAAATTTTTAGAAAAAAATAGAGGAAGAATAAAAATAGGTGATTACGTAATAGTTGGGTCTAACAGTGTTATAATGCCAAATTTAAACATTGAAGAAGGAGTAGCAATCGGTGCTTTGAGTTTTGTGAATAAAAATTTAAAAAGCTGGACTATTTACTATGGTAATAAAATTAAAAAAGGTAAAAAAAGATCAAAAAATTTTTTAACTAAATTAAAAAAATAAATACTATGAAAAAAATACCAATAACTTTTCCATATATTGATTCAAGGGATGTAAAGAAAGTATCTATGGCTGCTAAAAATGGTTGGGGAGATGCTTGTTTTGAAAATATCAAAAAATTTGAAAAAAAATTTAAAAAAAAATATGATCTTAATTACGTTTCTGCAACATCAAGTGGAACAGGTGCACTTCATCTAGGCTTAAAGGCTTTGGGTTTAAAAAAAGGAGATGAAGTAATTTTACCAGACACAACGTGGGTATCTTGTGCAAATGCTATTCTTTATGTTGGTGCAAAACCAGTTTTTGCCGATATTAAGGAGGACACATGGTGCATAGATCCCATTGATATAGAAAAAAAAATTACAAAAAAAACAAAAGCCATAATGGCTGTTCATTTATATGGAAATGTTTGTGATATGAATGCAATTATAAAAATTAAAAATAAGTATAATTTATATCTAATCGAAGACGCTGCAGAGTCATTAGGAGCAAAATATAATAATAAGTTTGTGGGCTCTTTTGGAGATGTTTCAATTTTTTCCTTTCATGGAACAAAAACTATAACGACAGGTGAGGGTGGGATGTTTGTTTGCAAAAGTAAAAAAATTTGGAATAATTATAATATAATTCACAATATGGGAAAAAATCCTAAAGAAGCAAAGTATTTCTTTTTAGATGTTGTGGGCTTAAAATATAAAATTTCGAATCTTCAAGCTGCCCTAGGAGAATCTCAACTAGACAAGGTAGATTATATAATACAAATGAAAAAAAAAATTTTTAATTACTATATAAAATATTTTAATAATCCAATTTTTAAAATGAATAAGTCCGAGATAAACTCTCAATCAACATACTGGATGAGTACATTAAATATTGCACACCCAAATATAAAAAAAAAATTTAAGGAAAGATTAATAGAGTTCTCCATGAATAAAAATATTCATTTAAGACCTTTTTTTTATCCACTTTCTTCAATGCCAATGTACAAAAATGAAAATAAATTTGGTAAAAGAGTTTCATATAAATTAAGTAAATCTACTGTTAACTTACCTAGTGGATATAATTTAAAAGAAAAAGATATAAAAAGAATTTATGATACAGTTGTACAATTTCTCAAATTAGAAAAAATAAATTTATAGAGTTAAATTAAAATATGAAACAATTACCTAGAATTCTTATTGGTGGATCTAATGGCTATATCGGAACAAAATTATGCGAATTTTTAAAAAAAGAAAATTATGATTTTGAAACCTTTGATATTAATTTATTCGCCAAATGTTTGCTATATCCCATAAAGAACAAATATAAAACTTCATTTAAAGATGTCAGAGACATTGACGATGACTATCTAAAAAAATTTGATGTGTATATTCATCTCCCCGCGATATCCAATAATCCTGTTGAAAATTTTAAAAATAAAAAAAAAATTTATGATATTACAAGAGAATATACAAAAAAAATTGCACTAAAATGTAAAAGAAACAATGTTAAGTTCATATTTGCTTCAAGTTGCTCAGTATACGGTGAGGGAAAAAAAAAAAATTTAACAGAAAATTCTAAATGTAATCCTATTACACATTATTCAAAAAATAAATTAGAGATTGAAAAAGATTTAAAATTAATTTCTGATAAAAATTTTAACCCTATTATTTTACGAATTTCAACTTTATTTGGATTTTCCCCTAGAATGAGATTTGATCTGGCATTACCGATGTTTTTAGTTATGGCTAAATTAAATAAAAAAATACAATTAAATTCTAATGGAGAATCATGGAGACCTCATCTCTATCTTGATGATTTAATTTCAATATTTGAAAAATGTTTTTTTATTAAAAATAAAAAACTTATCGTGATTAACGTTGGTTCAAATCAAAATAATTTTAAAATTATAGATGTTGCAAAATTAATCTGTAAATTGACTAAGAGTAAATTAAATTTTTTAAATAATGAAAATAAAAATTTATTAATAAAAGATAAAACAGTCAATTATGGTAAAGATAGAAGAAATTATTCAGTAAGTTTTCAGAAAATCGAAAAAATATTTCCTTCATTTAAATTTACCTCAGTTAAAAATGGATTGATAAAAGATATAAAATTATTAAAGAAACTGAAAATATCTAAAAATGTTTTGAGTGATAAGAAATATTTTAGACTATTTTATTTATCGCACCTTATAAAAAATAAAAAAATAGACAAAAATTTAAGAGTGATAAAATTATAAATAAACAATTAAATCATGTTGATAGAAACTGTTAAATGATAATTACCCGTACACCTTTTAGAGTAAGTTTTTTTGGTGGTGGAACTGATCTAAAAACTTTTTATTCAAAAACAGATGGTGAAGTTTTAAGTACAGCAATTGATAAATATCTATACGTTGTAGTTAAAAAAAAGCTTGGAATTGTAGAGCATAAATATAGAATTAATTGGAGTAGTGTAGAGTTTACAAATCAGTTAAATAAAATAAAAAACCCAATAGCAAGGGAATGTCTTAAGTATTTTAAAATTAATTATCCAATTGAAATCACAACCTTTGCAGATATACCTGGTAATACTGGTCTTGGCTCGTCAAGTGCGTTTGCAGTTGGTTTAGTAAATGCATTATTTGCTTTAGAAGGAAAATTAGCTAGTAAATATGAAATTGCATCAATTGCTGCCAAAATTGAGGTAGATATTTTACAAAGAAAAATTGGAAAACAAGATCATTTTGCATCTTGTTATGGAAACTTAAATAATTTTGTTTTTAAAAAAAATGAAAAAGTTATCATAAATCCAATTGTTGCCTCTTCAAAAACTTTAAATAAACTTGAAAATAATTTAATGATGTTTTACACGGGTCAACAAAGAAACTCTGAAACAATACTTAAAAAACAATCTAATGTTAATCAAAATCAATTTGAAAATTTAATACAATTACGAGATTTGGCTAAAATTTCTAGTAAAGTTCTTTTAAAAAAAAATTTCAACATAAGAGAATTCGGTAATTTGGTCCATCAAAATTGGGAAATAAAAAAAAAAATTAATAAATTTACTAGTAATAAATCTATAGATAGATTTTATAACATTGGGATCAAAGCTGGAGCGTATGGAGGTAAATTATTAGGAGCTGGTAATGGTGGATTTATTTTATTTGTATGTAGTAAGCATAATCAGTATAAAATTATAAAAAAATTAAAAAAATTAATAAAATTAGATATTAAATTTGACTATACAGGAACTAGAATTACTTATATCGATAAAACAGGAGAAACTCAGTAATGTTTGATAAAAAATTTGAAATAGAGAAAATAAAAATTATTAAAAAAAATTCATCATCTAAAAAGTTTTTAGATATAACAAAAAAATTTAATATTGAGGCATCATTAAACAAGTACACCTACAATTTTACATGGCTTGGCGTTCCAATTATTCAATATCCTCAGGATATGATAATAATGCAAGAATTATTATTTGAAGTTAAACCAGACCTAATCATTGAAACGGGTGTTGCAAGGTCAGGGTCTTTAATTTTTTATAGTTCAATTCTATCTTTAATTCATAAAAAATACAAAGTGATAGGGGTTGATATTGATATAAGAAACCATGCTAAAAAAGTTTTAAAAGAACATAAATTTTCAAAAAATATTACTACTTTTCAAGGTTCCTCAAATGATGAAAAGATACTTAATAAAATTTCTAAGTTATCAAAAAAATATAAAAAAATTTTAGTTTGCTTAGATTCAGACCATACTCATCAACATGTCTTAGATGAACTTAAAAACTATAATAAATTTGTATCGAAAAATTCTTATTTAGTAGTCTTTGATACTACACAAGGTAGCTTTGATCAAAAAAATATAAATAAAATTTCTAAAGTATATAAATATAAACCTTGGGGAAAAAATTCAAATCCGCTCACAGCAGTAAAAGAATTTTTAAAAAATAATAAAAACTTTATTATTAATGAAAATCCTTTTAAAAAAGCCTTGGTTTCAAATTGCTATTCAGGTTTTCTAAAAAAAATTAAATAATTTGAAACATAATCTATTTAGAAAAATAGTTTTAGGATCAGAAGTTTTTTCTGGATCTTGGGGTGTAAAATTTAATTTAAAAAAGATTAGTGAAATATTAAATTTTGCTTATGAGCTAGGTGTGAGTGAAATAGATACAGCTCCAGTATATGGGGAGAAAAACCATGATGTTGAAAAAAAAATTGGAAATATACTAAATAAGGAAAATCTAAAATATTCAGTTAGTACTAAATTTACTGTAAATAAAAGTCTGTTAAAAAATAGAAGTAATATTTTAAAAAGTGTCAAAAATCAGCTAGAAGGATCTTTAAGAAGTTTAAAAACAGATACTATTGATAACTATTTCTTTCACTCAGGAACTGATGAAGAATTTTTTAATAACGATGTGTGGGAATTTTTAATCAAAAAGAAGAAGGAAGGCAAGATCAGAAATCTTTGTCTATCTTTAAAGCATGATTTGGTTAAAAAAAATTCACTTAAACAGCTTGATTTCATCGATCAATATGAAATAGACAAAATCTCAACTGTATGTAATCTTTATTCAAAAGAATCACTTAAAAAAGTCATTCCATTTTGTAAAAATAAAAAATTATTGATATATGGTAGGATGCCTTTAGCAAAGGGTTTGTTGACGGGAAAATATAACGATCTGAGCAAATTTGATAAGTTTGACCCTAGAATTAACAATTTACAAATGACTAAAAAAATAATTAAATTTTCAAAAACAATTAAGAATTTGTCTGCTAAAAATTCAGTTTTATGGTCTTTAAAACATTGTGATAAAGTGGTACTAGGATTTAAAAATATTAATCAAATAAAAAATCTTAATAGTTAAAAGATTTAATAAAATATATATTTAATAAGTCTAAAAATTAGTTTAAATAAAAAATGAATTATTCACTTCTAGATAAGTTAACAATAATAATATTCACTTATAATAGGCACAAACTTTTAAAACGTACGATAGGTTATTGGTTAAACTATAATGTAAAACTAGTAATTCTTGATGGAAGCGATACTAAATTAGTTGATCCTTGTCTAAATTCAAAAAATATTAAATATATTTATGACACAAGGGGTCTATATGAGCGGTTGGCAACCTCAATGAATCATGTTGATACAGAGTTTGTAATATTAGGCTGTGATGATGAATTCTATCTACCTTCTGGTTTGTGCTCATGCATTAGATTTTTGACAAAAGAGCCCGATTTTTCAAGTTGTGGAGGGCGTGCACTAGGTTTTGCTAATAATAAAAATAAACTTCTTGGAATTCAAGCTTATCCAAATTTAAAAGATCTTTGTTTAGATCAAAATTTGGCTTTTGATAGGATTTATAATCATTTTTCTATTTATGTACCTGCACATTTCTATTCGGTAATTAGATCTAGTAAATATGAAAATATTATTAAACACGCATTTGAAAAAAAATATAATATGTATGGAATTTGTGAACTGCATTTAGAGTTTTTAGTTTTAGTATCTGGTAAATCTAAAATTATTCCACAGTTATTATGGATGAGAAATAAAGAAGTGCCTCAAATAGCAGACGGATTGCCAAAAATAAGTGATAAAAAATGGTGGTTTGATAAACATTATGAAGATGAAAAATTAGACTTTATAAAAACAATGAAAAAAGCATGTGATGAAATTTCAACTGATCAAAATTCAA
>MDTF01010053.1_pt1 | contig 12544 bp, 7 predicted proteins | sample 811191 | NCBI WGS metagenome assembly MDTF01 (sample SAMN05326649, study PRJNA326480) | marine metagenome | isolation source: seawater | place: Southern Ocean | collected 2011
CGCGAGGCTCCGTGTTTTCATCATCCACGGCTTCGGCCGCCGGTGTCTCAACAAGATTGCTATTCGCTTCCTGCCCCACAGTTTCTGTATCGCTGGCGTTGTTCTCGCTCCCAGCATCGGGATCGGCATCCAATGTTTCAGCTTTCTCTGGCTCTGAAGGCATCGGCAACCCAGAAGGATTCGCTGGATCAAAAAACCCATCAGGCTTGGGCAGCGCAGCGAGCAGCTGCATATTCAACGAGGCTTCGCCTGCATCTCTGAAACCCGCTCTCAAGTTAACCCGCGGATCAGGGGAAAAACCTGCCAGCATGGAATTCATACGATCAATTTCACTGGCTTGATCGGCGGTCACATCGCTGGTGAATTCGAACAGCACTGAATCCTGAGCAGAGCCCCGCTGACCCAACAAATCTTCAACCATAGTTAAAGCACCTTTATGGTGCTCTATCATTAGCTGCAGAAACATCGTGTCAAAGGCAGCCCCTTGTAAAGTTCCTAGTTCAGCCATTTCCTCCATGCTGGCCATGCCCGGCATCATTTCGCCATCGGCCATGTTATGAGAATCCATTCCTGGGACCATTAGGTCACGAGCCTCGAGCCAGTCTTGCATCATGTCAATCTCATCTTCTTGAGATAAAGAGATGCGCCGAGCCATTAGTTTCATCGTATCCCGGTTTGTCCGATCGTTTACCAAGATGCTCATTTCAAGTGCTTGACTGTGGTGAGAAATCATACCCTGCATAAACTTCTCATCACCGCCAGAAAACTGAATGCCTGCCAGATCTGATGCTTCCTCAGCGGTAATCTGTCGGCTGGGCTGGCCTGGCGCGCCCGGCTGAATAATCGGCACCTGGGCGCCAGCATGAAAGGATAAAATTAGACCGCCCGCAATGGCAATATAATGACGACTAGATAATAGTGCGACTCTGAATAATTGGAACAACATAGCTCTTTCCCCGAACACCGTATGCATTTGTCTGATGGCTAAAGACTATAAGCTATCTTGCGTGAAGTCCAACGATAGCCGCGCACCCGACTGACTGAAGCGGCCTCGCCTACTGGCGGCGGTTGCCTTAGGAAAATTAGCACAGGAAGTCTGTGTAATTACTCAGCACACTGCCTACTCAGTTTACAAAAGCGGCCCAGACTCTCGCTAACAAAATGAAGCTGAAAACCCGCTTTAACTTATCTACGGCGCAACCCTCTCCACTATTTTTATTAAAGCCACTGTTACCGGCTCACTCAAAGCCAAGTTCAACTCAACAAACTCTATTTTCTTTTAATAAAAACTCTGACCTGCTGCTTTTTTGTTTACTACAATTAAGTTAAGTCAATGTCAGACTGCTGTTGCTGCCAGTCCCTAACCGAGAAACGTTTAGCTATGCATAGAAAATATTCAATAACAGCCCTTGAGAAGACTGGGGTTTTATACCTAGTCATTTTCTCTCTCTCTGTGCTGGCCCTGCCACATAGCTATGGTTTCGAGTTTACTGGCGAGCGCTGGAGAGACAACATCCCGTATCATTGGATGGAAAGTTGTCCGGCTTATATATTACCCGCTATTGAAAAAGCATTTGAATCGGTGTCACCAGTTATGTTTAAAAATAGTGGCATCAAAAAGTCTGTCGGGTTTGACTATAAAGTCACTTTCTACTGCGCTGACACACCTTATAGAAATCAACAAAAAATACCGCTAACCGTTGAGCTTGAAGAAACTAACTTTGAAACAGAAGAAAAAACTATTGGCGCCACAACAAGACGCTATTGGCTGCCCGATACGCTTCAGATTATTGATTTTGATATTTGGCTAAATCTTTCAGTAATCAACTCGAGCAATATTAACAAAATACTAAGCCACGAAATTTTACATGGGCTAGGACTTCGTCACAGCGCCAATCCTGAAGCGCTGATGTATTTTGTACCGAGCCAAAGTGAAATGCACGCTGATGATCTTGCTGCTGTTAGTCTGCTTTACGGAGTTTGCGAGGATAGCGTAGACGAACAGTTCAACTATTTTATGCACAAGGTACCAGTCGATGGAAAAAATTATTACGGCATTTTACCCAGTGGAGGTGTATGGCCGAAGGACGTCCATACTATTGGGATCAGCGTTTGCTAACAGGCTGCTAAAACCTACTCAATCATCATAGGAGTTAGCCAGCATTAGAAATCAGTCAAAATAGGAGCAGCAGTAATCTGTAGGCTCCAAAACTTTAATGTCGAAAGCAGCCTTTGCAGGAACTTTAAAATCACCACCAGACTCAACGGCTAGCCACTCAGTTTTCCCCGGTAGAAGAACTTCAACTTTGCCTGCTTGAATCTCCATCAATTCCCTTTTAGCTGTATCGAATCGATACTCACCGGGCAACATAACACCTAAGGTTTTATTCTCGCCGCTAGCAAGTGTTAGGGTGCGACTGCTAACTTTACCGTCGAAATAGAAATTGGCGAGAGCATCAACATCAACGTTTTTGAATATTTTCATTGGGCATTCCTTTCTTTATATTTTCAGGCATATTTGGGTCGCTAGCTGGGATTGCTTGTCGAGAATGACTTGGTCGGTTCTCTGCACTTCAAAACGTCGCTAGGTTAAAAGTGTAAACCACACTATCTAAATCCATGGCTTTCGCAACGATAGCTTCTCATTTGTTCTGATAGACTGTTGCAAAGGCAACCCGCGTATTAGGCTTTTCTTTTAATACCCGTTTTAACAGTTCAGCTCTGGTTAGGCCCCTCGCAATATCAAATCGCTAAAAATCAAACCCATCTTTGGATGTTCGGTAAACAGCTCTTTTTCAGACGTCACGTCAGAGACTTCGAGAACGTTTTAGCCTTCGCCATCAAAAGTCTCTACTGCCAGATCTTGAAACCTAGAGTCTTCTTCTGTAATAGTTGCTGTGTGATGTTAACCAAAATCGTCCAGCATCCTGATACGACTGTCAATGCATATAATATTCAAGCTCACTTCTCGCAAAAGATTTAACAACGCCAGCCTACTAATATCAATGCTTTATTCGCTAGATACCGCTGATTTCTGCAGCAAAAATGATAATCAAGGTGCTGGGGCAGCACTCAGCACTGTCTAGCCAGCACAGTAAACGCAGAAACAACCTTTACTTCCTGCCTCTCTCCCATAAGTCACCCGCCATCCTAGACGCTAGTGACACAGCGGAAGAAACTTTCGCGGGCAGGAACTTAGAGCTACTGGTTGAAGATGATAGCGATATCCGCGAAACTGCAGTGGAGCACCTTGAAAATTCTGGCTTTACCGTCGTTAGTGCCGCTAACAAACATTATTGCCTAGCCCTCACACGGACTCAGGAAGACATAAAATTTGAGTATTGAAATCAATATTTCAGACTTGATTAGAGATATGAAAATTGCCATTTCGGAGTCCCACAAGCCTTCAAGGCAACTTCCTTTAGTCTAAACCGAATTCGAGTTAAACCTTCGGCAGATCACTCCTAAGCTAAACGATTTCGTCCTCATACTAACCCCCTTAAGAGCGATAACTTTGTGGCTGCAGCCGCCTGTTGCATCCACCCGCTTTAACTGCTTTTTCTTACCCCCTCAGAAAGGCTATCTACCAAGAGATTGATCAATAATCTATCTCGGAAGTGGACCAATTCAGGCACCAAAAATCTTTTCTTTCCGGCCCAAGCATGGGCATATAAAGGCTCTTTTTTATAACTATTAAAACAGAGGAATACTCATAGCTGTCTTATACTTAGTGTAGATAATAGCCACTGGATCTACGCGAACTCGAGCTTATGAATATCAGACCATCACAATCAACCGGCTCTCGAAACATCAACTCAGTCGAACACGAGCAGGACATTTGGCGTGATAAGTATTTCACCACACTAGATGAACTTGAAAATGAACAAGCAATTGCCGCCGCGGCTATAGACGTACTCAGGCGGGGCTTGCTCAGTGTTAGCTTAGCTGGAGATGGACTAGATGCGAACCTCGACGAAAAATTGGTTAAACTACGAGACGAATTAAAAACAGCTCAAGACTATGCTTCTCTTTCAAAGCTTCTACAAAACATTGAATCAGACCTGATTCGGCTTGACACCCAGAAGCTAGAAAATACCAAGACTCAAAAAAACCATACTGGTGAGGCCCTGTCCTTATTACTTAAGTCCTCTCTGGACGCAGAAATTAAACAGGAGCTGAAAGTATTTCAGAAGAAAATTAAGGCCAGTGAAAATACCAGCGATCTAGCCAGGCAGTTTGAAAGCGACCTAATTAGGTTGCTCCTGCCTCTACTAACCGAGTTAAGTAAGGATTTTGTAGACAAACGTCATTCCAGCGGCCTTTGGAATAGATTCAGAAAATCCGTTTCCAGCGCAACTCAAACATCCGGCAGTGAATCTACGGCCGCTCGCAATCAGCAAGCTTTGGACACAGAAGCCCTCACAAAAATCTCTACCGCAGAAAAAAATCAAGCCGTTAGCGAGAGTATTTACAGTGGCATCAATACGCCCCTCCTTGCCGAAAGCAAAGAATTTGCTAGCAAACTTATCGCCAGTATTTATGACAATTCTGTGCTCACTAAAATAGCTAAAACGCTTTCAAAGGAAATTTCTGCTGCTGATGCGGCGGTACTATTAGCTAGCTATCCAAAAATCTTAGATCTGCTAGATTTATCTCAAACACAGACAAAAAAGGGCTTTCTTGATTATCTGAGCGAGATTAATTATTCACTCACGAAAGTCAGTCAGTCCATCTCTACTACCCAGGCAACTCAACGAAAGATTAATTCGCGAGGCCAGGAAAAAAATCAACAGCTGCGCGGAGGCATTGACAAGATTCGCATAATTTTAGATACCTCTGCCGATATTGAAAATCTAAAAACCCAAACCCAAGAACAGCTAGACGATATTGTTGAGAGCCTGGACAAATCATCGGCAATGAACGATCAGACAGAGCAAAAACTAATTGATTTAGCAGCAAAGCAATCCGCTGACTTGGCATCAGCTCTAGCGAAAACGAAAAGCATCAGCGAGGCTTATGATCTGTCTCCATCCTCATGCGCTGACCCTGACGTTGATCCGCTCACCAAGCTTAAAAACAAAGCTGCACTTTCTAAGGAGCTCACAGCAAAACTCTCCATCCATAAGAAGAGGCAACAAAGGCTTTGTCTGTGCATCGGCGATGTCCGATCTCTTCACTTGATAAACGATGGATATGGAAGAAACGCCGGCGATAAAGCATTAGAGTTATTGGCCAAAGAGATACGGGGAAAATCCAGAGACTCAGATTTTTTGGCATACACAGATAATGGGCATTTTATTATATTGAAACCTGTCACTGAAATGAAGGCAGCAAGCGCAGAAATCGATGCTCTAGACATCGAATTAGTGAAGCTTCCCTTTAGATTCAAAGGCAGTGAAGTAAAAGTACAACTCACCTTTGCCATAGAACAGAGCAGTCTTAATGACACGGCTTCATCATTGATAAACAGACTTGAACTGGCACTTAACGAAGCCAAGCTGTCATCAGATGCTGCGATGTCGACTGAAACTGTCCTAATTGAAACTAAGCCTGCCTAGCCAATTCGTTCAGACACTGACAATTCTACTCAAAACGATGATAATCTTGGCTTCAAACTAGCAGGAGATCATCATGCGCATCGCAACTTTGGCTTTATTGTTTATGAGTACAGTGGCATTCGCTCAAGAAACTATTTTAGGTTTTAATGAGTCCGACAGCCTTTCGCAGCAAGAACTTGAAGCTGCATTTGATAGGGAAATCAACTCAGCAGAGCTTGATGAATGGCTTCGCATTCTTTCTTCCGAACCTCACCATGTAGGAACTCGCAAAGGACGCGAGAATGTTGAGTTTATTGCTGAGAAGTTTCGCTCTTGGGGATTTGACACCGAGATTGCTGAATACGAAATTTTATTTCCAAGCCCCAAAACTAGAGAGCTAGAGCTAGTTTATCCCACACGCTACACAGCTACTCTCGAAGAAGACGCCTTACCTGAGGACCCAAGCACGTCTTCTGTCGCCGATTTGCTGCCGCCATATAACGCTTTTTCAAGAGATGGCGAAGTTGAAGGTGAGTTAGTCTTCGTAAACTACGGAACCCCTGCTGACTACGACATCTTGGATAGATATGGAATCAGCGTAGAAGGCAAAATCGCCGTCTCACGCTATGGCGGATCTTGGCGCGGCATTAAGCCAAAACTTGCCGGCGAGAAAGGTGCCATCGCTACAATAATTTACTCCGACCCTGCCGACGACGGCTATGGCAGGGGCGACACATACCCTGACGGCCCTTTTAAGCATGAAAGTGCAGTACAACGTGGGTCTGTTATGGATATGCCAACCTATCCTGGCGACGTTCTCACACCCTTCATTGGCGCCACAGCGGACGCGAAACGCCTTAAGCGCGAAGATGCCCCAACCATTACTAAAATCCCTGTGCTGCCTATCTCATACCGCGATGCACTGCCTTTGCTAGAAGCCATGGGCGGAGAAGTCGTTCCGGAGCAGTGGCAAGGCGGACTGCCAATTACTTATCACCTAGGGCCCGGCCCAGCTCGAGTACGCCTGAAACTAGAGTTCAATTGGGACATGGTGACGGCATACAACGTCATAGCGCGAATGCCGGGATCTGAGCATCCAGATCAGTGGATTATTCGGGGAAATCATCATGATGGATGGAATCATGGCGCGGCCGACCCGCTCTCTGGATTAGTTGCGCTTATGTCAGAAGCTCAAGCTTTAAGCCGACTGGCAGCTGCAGGTAACAAGCCTGCCAGAACCGTCATCTATGCAGCGTGGGATGCTGAAGAACAAGGCCTGATTGGGTCTACAGAATGGGTAGAGGATCATGCAGAAGAACTTGACGAGCACGCTGTCGCTTATATAAATACCGACGGCAACAGCAGAGGGTTTGTTAATATCGGCGGCAGCCATGTGTTAGAAAAAATGGCAAACGAGGTGATGCGCGATGTCATCGACCCCCAAACGGGAGTCTCAGTTGGGGAGCGCAGGAGAGCAAATCTGCAAGTTAACAGCAACAATCCTAGGACCCGGGATGAGGCGCGAAATAGAGAGGACTTGAGAATAAGCCCACTAGGCTCTGGTTCTGATTACTCGCCTTTCCTTCAGCACTTAGGTGTCGCCTCGTTAAATATCTCGTTTAGCGGCGAAGCGGCCGATGGCAGCTACCATACTCTTTACGACACCTATGAGCACTATACCAAGTGGCGAGACCCAGGAATGGTTTATGGTGCGGCACTCGCAAAAGTCGCCGGGCGTGCCACGCTGCGCCTTGCTAACGCGCCTAGGCTGCCATTTGAGTTCACCGGATTGAGCGACAATATCGCGCTATATATTGAGGAAATTGAAACCCTGGCTGACGAAATGAGAGAAAAAACCGCAGAAATCAATTCTATGCTGGAGTCCGGTATTTATGATCTAGTTCTCGATCAGAACGAATCATTAGGACCGCCTAAGTCGAATTCAGCAGTCCCGCACTTCAATTTTGCACCGTTGAAAAATGCGATTTCAGAATTAGATTTAGCGAGCCAGGAATATAAAAGCAATAGCTCTGACGGACGATCTGCTAGCAAGGCCGAGAACATCTTACTCTACACAAGTGAAAGAGAGTTAATTAGAACCGCTGGCTTACCGGGCAGGCCTTGGTTCACCCATCATATCTATGCTCCTGGCTTTTATACCGGATATGGCGTGAAAACTATTCCCGGGGTGAGGGAGGCGATTGAACAGCGTCAATATGATCTAGTGGCGCAGCAGATAGATACTGCAGCTGAGGTTATAAAGGGAATGACTGCTAGAGTTAACCAACTTAATCAATAGCGCGTCTCTTATTGCTTATCGATAAACAGAAAAATGGGGCTACCCGGCCCCATTTCACTATCTTAGCCGATCCAAGTAGGAATTATTTAAGCGCAATCTACTCAGAGTAAAGCCTTACTCGAATATAAGCTAAGAGCAGCTTTATCTCAGCCGCTTTATTCGAAAGCTGCGGCCTTTGATTTTACCATCAGATAGAATTTCCAAAGCTCGATCGGCGCTTTGCCTATCCACGGCAACGTAAGAAAACTTATCGAACAGGTTGATTTTTCCGATGTTGGCACCGGTTAGTTCTGAGCTAGACGTCAACGCTCCTAAAACATCACCCGCCCGCAACTTGTCTTTGCGTCCAGCGCCAATAAAAAGCGTCACCATTTTTGGCAACATACTTTCTTTCACCACGCTGCGTAATTCTGAAGGGTCTTTCTTATTAACTGTTGCACCCAAATAGTGCTCAATTGCGTTAAGTCTTGAAGTCTCTTCTGCACCGTAAAGACTAATGGCTAGACCTTCACTCCCTGCCCGACCAGTTCGTCCGATTCTGTGAACATGAACTTCTGGGTCACGAGTAATTTCAAAATTCACCACTGCATCAAGCTCTTTAATGTCCAGCCCTCTAGCGGCAACATCAGTGGCCACAAGAACAGAAGTGCTGCGGTTTGAAAACCTAACTAACACTTGGTCTCTATTAAATTGCTCCAAGTCACCATGCAGCGCCAACGCATGCACATCACGCTTAATCAGCTCCCCTACCAGCACTTCACATTGTTCAATCGTGTTGCAAAATACCAATGCAGATTCAGGCTGATAAAATTTAAGCACCTGAATCAAGATTTGCACTCTATCGGGCTTCGGCGCTTTGTAGAAAATTTGTGTGATTTGGTTAGCAGAGAAATCTGAATCAACTTTAATCGTGACTGGGTTTAGCTGAATAGATTTACTGATGTACTCAATCTCGTCAGGGTATGTCGCTGAAAATAACAAAGTTTGCCGACGATCTGGAATGAAGCTTATGATCTTACTGATGTCCTCACTAAAGCCCATGTCGAGCATTCTATCCGCTTCATCCAAAACCAATGTCTCGATGTTAGTTAAGGCCAAGGATTCCTTTTCTAAGTGCTTAAGAAGCCGACCCGGGGTGCCCACAACAATGTGAGGCGCCCGTTGCAACGATGCTAACTGCGGCCCAAAAGGCTTTCCTCCACATAAGGTTAAGACTTTGACGTTAGCAATAGTGCGCGCCAGTCGCCTGATCTCATCTGCCACTTGATCCGCGAGTTCGCGGGTCGGGCAAATAACGATTCCTTGGGTTTGATAGCGATGTTCTTCGAGCTTATTAAGCATAGCGATAGCAAAGGCAGCTGTCTTGCCACTGCCAGTGTTAGCTTGTGCCAATACATCGCTACCCGCCAACATCACAGGTAAGGATTGAGCTTGAATAGGGGTCATCGACTCGTAATCTAGCGAATCTATAGCGGCAGGTAACTCGACTCTGAGGGTCAGAGTAGAAAAATCGGAAGAGGACATTAGACACTTAAAGTAAAAAGAAAAACATTGTAGCAGAATCAGCGTTGAATAAAGCGGATCAGAGTAAATATAGATTCCATTGAGACAAGAGGTTAATCGCAATCGATCAAAAACACAGGTCAAGATTTATAGGTCTCAATTTACAAGCCCAACTTTATGGGCGTAGATTTGGACCAGGGTTAAAGTCCTAACTTTAAGGTTTATTAACCGCAAACCCTTTATCCTGATAATTAATGGTCAACACAACATCCCGCAAAACAGCCAATCCAAGGCTTCCCCGCGTGGTAGAGGTATCAGCGAGCCCACTGTCATCCAATCCTTGATAGTGGTTGTAGGAGATACCATAGCGAGGTACTTCTGCAAACAAGCCACCCAGCTGCGCACCGCCAACTTCAAGGAACCCTATTTCTTCAGCAAAAAAATCCTCGGCTCCAACACCGGAGTTATCTGATAGAAACTCCATTTCGGTAAGCCCAATATCTTCCCCTACCCCTCGCTCGATTAGCAGCTCGGACTCAAAGTTCAAGTCTATGCGCAACAGCACGTCATAACTTCCATCGATTGAAGCGGTAATCGCCAGCTCATCTAGATGTGAATTAACCACCAACGCCCCTCCAGATAACGCCGCATCGCTCTGACCTAGAACGCAAATCTCAGATTTAGGGAAATCAATCACGACTATTTGACCCGCACTAACCCCAGTTGCGATAGACGCTAAACTGCCTGACTTCAGAGTACTATTATTATCCTCAATTAAAATACTGCTTCCCTGAATACGAAAGCTCTGACAATCATTTTCAGCTGCCAAAACGTTGCCTATTAGCAAAAAGGAAACTGCGAGGGGCAATGATAGTGCTGCCACTGTTGATATTAGGATTTGTTTCATTCTGGGTCTCTTTAACTCGGGCTACTGTGTACACTACCGGAAAAGGCAAAACTCGCCTAGAGGCTACGTCCAAAACAATCTCCCTACCGTTTTCACGTAACCTTTAATGAGTATTACTATTATTGGAGTCCATCATGGCAGAGTTAGGCACCCCCTTTTCAGCAACCACCATAAAAGTCTTATTGCTCGGCTCGGGAGAGCTGGCAAAAGAGGTTATCATCGAACTTCAGCGTCTAGGCGTCGAAGTGATTGCCTGCGATCGCTATGAGAACGCACCTGCTATGCAAGTTGCTGATCGAAGCTACACTTTTTCAATGCTAGACAGCGTTGCTCTTCGCGAGGTTATTGAGGCTGAACAACCTAATTACATCGTCCCGGAACTTGAAGCGATCGCCACAGAAACCTTAGTTGAGCTTGAGCGTGAAGGGTTTACTGTCATACCCACTGCAAATGCAGCAAAACTTACGATGAATAGGGAAGGCATTCGCCAATTGGCGGCGCAAGAGCTGAAAATCCCAACGTCGGACTATCAATTTGCTAGCAACAAAGAAGAATTCGTAGCGGGCATAACAAACATCGGAATCCCCTGTATCGTTAAGCCCATAATGAGCTCCTCCGGCAAAGGCCAGAGTCTCATTCGATCAGAAGCAGACATTGACGGCGCATGGACCATGGCTCAGGAGGGTGGCAGAGCCGGCGCAGGGAAAGTGATAATAGAGGGCCTTGTCGAATTCGACTATGAAATCACCCTGCTTACTGTTAGACACGTAGATGGAGTCAGTTACTGTGAACCTGTCGGTCATCGTCAGGTAGGCGGGGACTATCAAGAGTCTTGGCAACCTCAGTCGATGAGTCCGCTAGCGCTTGCCCGATCTAAAGAGATTGCTAACAAGGTTACCGAGGCACTCGGTGGCCGTGGCCTGTTTGGCGTGGAACTATTTATTAAAGGCGACGAGGTTTATTTCAGCGAAGTATCTCCCCGCCCCCATGACACCGGAATGGTCACCTTAATCTCTCAAGATTTATCCCAGTTTGCTCTGCATGTGCGAGCGATTCTTGGATTACCTATACCCAATATTCACTTTCATGGGCCATCAGCTTCGGCGGTCATACTCGCCCATGGCGAGTCGAAGCAACTAAAGTATGGCAATCTTGAGGCAGCCCTAGCAAAACCCAACACAGCGCTGAAACTATTTGGCAAACCTGAAGTATCGGGAAAAAGAAGGATGGGCGTTATTGTCGCTAGGGGTGAGTCCGTTGAACAAGCTAGACAAATAGCGATGGAATCAGCAAGCTTGGTAACCATCAAGCTATAAAATAGTTAAAGTCAGGAGCCGACTAAGCTAGCCTTTTGGCTAAGAAAAAACCAAGGATAAAGTATGCAAATTAAACTGCGCTACCCACTAAGCCTCTGCTTTATTGGCCTCTTGTTCGAAGCATCACTTAGCTATGCCCAAGCTGCTCTCGATAGTCGTGCTGCTGAAACTATGCCGACGTTTTCCATCAGCTTCGACTCCGATATTTTAGACGTTGCGCAGGATGGTAGACTATTACTATTGCTTGCCACACATGACGAACAAGAACCCCGCTTTCTCGTAAATACCTCAGCTCAAACTCAGCTTATTTTCGGTTTGAACGTTCAAAAATGGGCCGCTGGCAGTGAACTAGCGATCGATAAAAATGCTGTTGGTTTCCCCTTGAAGGACTTGTCGGCCGTGACACCTGGCACTTATTATGTTCAGGCTTTATTAAATCGCTACAAAGACTATAACTTAAGCAACGGTATAACAGTTAGCCTGCCACCGGATCAGGGAGAAGGACAGCGCTGGAACCGCAAGCCGGGCAACCTTTACTCAACTCCTGTAAAAATTGAAATTAAGGAAAATGCTGCCAACAATTTTTCAATCTTCCTTGATCAAGTCATACCTGAGATTGAAGCTCCGATTGATAGCAAATATATAAAACATATCACTATGCGAAGTGAACTTTTGTCAGAATTTTGGGGCGAAGACGTAATTCTAGGGGCACATGTTTTGTTGCCGGAGGGTTTTGATGAAAACCCAGATGCACAGTACCCTTTAATGGTTTTTCACGGTCATTTTCCTGCCGACTTTGGGGGCTTCCGCACCAATCCTCCAGACCCAACGCTTGAGCCCAGCTACAGCGCCCGATTTGATTTAGAGGGCTATAACATCATCGAGCAACAAGAGGCCTACGATCTTTACCAGGCATGGAGCGGTGAAGGTTTTCCTCGTTTTATCGCTATAGAGATTCAGCACCCAACCCCTTATTATGACG
>MDTF01018387.1_pt1 | contig 12543 bp, 1 predicted proteins | sample 811191 | NCBI WGS metagenome assembly MDTF01 (sample SAMN05326649, study PRJNA326480) | marine metagenome | isolation source: seawater | place: Southern Ocean | collected 2011
AAAAAGCGGCGAAAAACCCCAAAATGGACATACAAATCTTTAACAAAATTATTAAGGAAGATAAAAAAATAAGAGAAATTATTAATGATACAGTTACTAATCAACTAGAAAAACTAAAAGAAAAAGGGAAAAAGGAAAAAGAAAATAATGAAAAGCTAACTGCAATGTATGGTGATGATTCGAAAACATTGGAACAAAGTGTTACGAAATTAAGTGATAAATATGATATAGACTTTGGTGATTTAGAAGGTACTATCATTCCAAATGATGGCGATTTCAAATTATCATTAGAAAAAAAACCACCAAAAGATAAAATTGTAAAATTTAAAATAGATGATGAATCAAATCTTTATTGTAAATCAAACGATTTTAATTCAAAAAAAATTCTACCTATTCCAACAAAAAAATTAACAGAAAGCACACATAAAATTTTAGAAGAAAGATTGGCACAATTAGAAAAACTAAAAAAAATAAAAGAAAGTAATAAAAAAAAAGAAGGTGAAGAATATATTTTACATGAACCAAAACCACCAATACCAAAAGATAAAAAACCATTTATTATTACTACGAAAGACGGTCAAAAAATATTAGTTAAACCAGAAGAATATTCTTCCCTTACTAATGAAATAGAATTGTATTTTTACCCAAAAGAAAACTTTCATAAATTAGACGAAGGTCATATAAAAAAAGAAATTCAAGATGAATATGATAAAAACAAAAAAGAAGTTAGCGACCATAATAATGATTTATGGTTTCCATATACATACAAAACAAAAAATAATAAAAAACCAGATAAAGGAAATGTATATTATAAAGGTAGAATAATAGAAGATTTTTCATTTACAGAAGAAAATTCTGCAATATTTCTGAAAAACCAAGAAGGTGGTTTTCCAGGATGGGGTCGTTCAAAACCAAAAAAAAATACTTTATATATTAAAAAGGAAGCATTAGATAAATTTTATAATGAATTAAGAGAAAAGCCCATAAAAAAAATGATAGAAATAATAAAAGCGGAGCAATTATTAAATTCTAATTTTAAAGATAATATTAAAATACCTTCAAAAATTACTGGAAAAAAAGACTATTTTAAATTATTAATCGATGAAGTATTTTTTAATATAGATGGTTCTATTGTAGAGGACTGTTTTACAAATTTTCCAAAAGAAAAAAATTTAGCGCATCAGTTAAATTTTGAAAAAAATAGAACATATAAAATTTTAACAGATGAAGGAGAAAAACCTATTAATACTGGTTGCACAAACATTTTCAGGAATTGTTCGCCAAAAAGGTTATTTATACAGGAAGAATATAACGAAATACAAATATACAAATTTAACAAAATACAAATATACAAATTTAACGAAAAACAAATAAAACCAATAATGTTTGTAAGTTCTAAAACTTCAATTGAACAAAAATTTTTAAATTTAGAAAATAAATGTAAAATATTTATAGACACAATAAATAGTTTAAAAAATGATAAAGGTGAATTTATCAATAAGAATGGAGTACAATTTCCAAATAGAGATATAGATTATTATTGCCAAACATGTAGTATAAAAAATAAAAATAAAAAAAAAAAAATTACCATTGATTCAAAAAGAAATTGAAACAAAATTTTTTGGAGATCCAGAAATAGCAAAAAAAACGAATGTTTTAAATTTTAAGATTCCATTAATTCCTGTTTTTGATGTTTCGACCAAAGAGGAAGAGACGAATTGGGAATATACAAAAATTAAAACTATTGAAGGAAATCCCCATGGTTTAAGGTATATAGGAGAAAGAAACATTAAAATGAAGATAGGTGATAATGAAACGTCATATGAAGAAGCTATTGGATTAGAAGTAGGGGATATTTTAACGCATATAGGTTATAAATGTGTTGGTAATTTGGGAGATGAGACTAAAGATATAACAAAAATTTTTTCGAAATGGATGGAAAAAAATTTACAAAAAGAATGGTTACAAGAGTATAGAAGAACAATTACTATTTATAGAGAAAATTATGAAGCCTCTATAACAAATATGAGTACATTTGAAAATGCGGTAAAATCTTACAACCCAGTATTTTTTCTTTCACATGAAAATTTGGATGATGAGGAGTGGGATGATTATACCCAAACAGATATGAATATTTATGATAATAATTTTATCAATAAGAATGGTGGGGTTTATGATAATTCGGAGACTGAATTTATGTTAAGACATGTTACACATGATATTATGAAAACTACAAACGACAAGGAAGAAGAAAAAAAAGGAATTCGCGCTAAAATCAAAAAAAATATCGGAAAAAAAATCGGAAAACTTTCAGGTAAAATCGGAAAAAATATTTCAGATATTTATAGAAGAAAAAAACAAAAAAAACGAGAAATAGAAGAAAAAGAAAAAGAAATAGAAGAAGAAAAAAAAACTATACCATGGTTTGAACATTATGATTGGTCTGAAACAATTAATAGTAAAATTTCAAGTTCAAATACAAATACTTATGAAGATGGTGGTAAAAGTTTGCCAATATTGTTGCCACAATCCGCAACACCAGATATAAATGAAATAAATGAAATAAATGAAATAACACATCGTTTTAGAAGAGGTGAACCAAGAGGTGCCCGTATGGAAAATATTAAAAATAAAATTATCGATATTAAAAATTTATTTCATGGTGAGGAAAACGAAAAAGGAGAAAAATTTGAAGGCCTACATACTAGTCATAATGAAATTTTAGCTATTATAAAAAATATAGAAGTTGTTTCCGACATTATCATACAAAAAACATTTCAAAAATTTAAACCAGATATTAAAAATTTATTAATTAATTTAAATAAGATTGTTTTAGAAAAAGAAGAAAGAGAAGATATAAAAAAAGTTGGCGAATCGTATTCAAATATATACAACACTATTGAAACAATAATGAAAGACTTTGAAAAGAATATTGGTGGAGCAACCGAAAAATATCAAGAGGCATTATGGAAGTCCAGACAAAAAAAAGATAGTTCCGAATGGAAGGACAAACAAGAAGATAATATTATGATTTTGCAAAATTTTAAAAAATTTTATAATCGTGTTAAAAATTTTACGAAGAATCACAATAATTTCAACTACCAATGGAATAAGAAGAATAGCATAACTGAAATAGAAAAGGTCAAAATTTTTTTAAAAAATTGTGGCCACGAAATATATGGTGATACAATTATAAAAACAGAAGACCAAAAAAAGTATGAATCAAGCAGCTTTTATAAATTATTTAAAAAAATATGGCATGGTATGCTTAAAGTTAAAAAAAACCTAAACGCGAGGAAATATCAGTTGGAGTCAACTCTGGCCGATACCTTTCCACTTGGAAAGAAAAAGTCGTTTCCATATGCTTTGAAGGATATGTTCTTTGACTATCAATGTATTTTAATGCCTCTTGATATATTAGAACAAGTAATACCATATTGTAATAATAGTTTTGGACCTAATCATGAACAAAAAGTTGATTTATTTAATTTTAATAAAATTGATAAGGATGAAAGTGCCTTGGTAATAAAAAACTATAATATGATAAGTGAAATGTCAATCCAAAAATTTAAAAAGAAAATTGGGGACGATGGAAATGTGTTAAAAAAATATTTTAATTTAAAAGAAGCCTGTGAATCTACATTCAAAAGAAGAGGAATAGGAAAAACAGGAATAGGAAGCGGAAGAGTGTCAACACATTTAAGAAAAAATCTATTAAAAGACGTGTTTCCAGAAAAATTTTTAAAAATGCATATAAAAGCTTGGTCAACATATTATCATGATAGTAATGTGCAAAAAATTAATAAAATCGATATAAAAAAAATGAAAGATAATTCTGATAAGGAAAAGAATCGAAAAATAAATAAAATAAAAGATGAAATAAATAAATTAAGAGATGAAATAAATAAGTCTGAAGATGAGTCTGAAGAAGAGAAGACTATAAAAAGTGAAAAAGAACTTTTGGATAAGGAAAAATACTTTTTTGATTATTTAAATAAAAAATACGATGAAAAAATTAATAGAAATAAAAAGAAGATGGACAATATTAAAGAAAAGCAAGTTTATTTTTATAATTGGGAAAGAAAGATAACTATGTATTTTTCAGATGATTTTATATGTGAAAACAAGGATAACCAACAAAAATTTCAGAAAATGTTGGAAAATTATGAAAAAAAAATTAATATACGAATATCTGATTGTAATTATATTTATAAAATGCAAGGAAGAAGTTTGATGGACAACACATCGCGTAGTTTAACTTATGATGCAAATGTCGTACATCAATACGATATGAAAAATGATAGGTCGGATTTGACACTGAAAAATGCGATGAAAATTGCCATGGGTAACACAATAAGAATGGGTGGTAAATTAAAATTTGGTATAAATGGATATGATACAGATTCCAGAGAAGAAACAAAAATAACATTAATTAAAAAAAATGATAATTATGTTTTATATGAAAACCCAGATGTAGATCCAGATGTAGAAGATAAATTTGTAAAAGAATATAAAAAAAATATCAAAATTGAAAAGTTAAATCAAAATGATGTGGATAAACTAAATGAACATTTGAAAAAATTTAATCAAATTGGTAAAATGTATGGTGTTTCCGATAAAAAACCTAAACAACAACTCCCTAATATAGTGAAAAATTCATTGCCTATTAGTAAAGTTCAAGGATTGAAATCATGGTATAAAATAACATTTGATAATTTACCAGCACCTTTAGTAATGAAAGCAAATACAATATTCGCTATACATTTACAAGCTTCTTTTCAAAATTTTATAAAAAAAAAGATAACAATGAGTATTTTTAACAGCGGCACCAATAAAGTAAAAGATAACATAAATAAAAATTGTATTTTCAAAAATCCTAATATTTACAACTCGAATAAAAATAGCTTATTTTTTGGTTTAAAGGAAATTGATATTTCAAAAGATTTTAATGAATATTTTAAACTATTTTCTACAGTTAATAATGCATTATTATGCGATAAATCTTTTGAAGAAAAATTAGATAAAGAAAACATATTAGAACCGGAATATAAAAAAACAGTTGAAAAAAGAAACACAATTTCTATCAAAAATTATGATAATATTAGTAAAAAACCATGGTTTAAAAAAAAGACACGCGTTAGTCTTTGTATAAAAGAAATAATGAAAAAATATCATTCAAAAGAAAAAAAAAATGAATTGGCGAAATATAATTCTAAAAATATTTATTTCGATGAAACAAGTCACGAAGAAATTTATAAATATTTTAAGGAAGATAAAGAAACAATGGGTAAATTATTTGCCGAAATTAATGAAGATATTGAAAAAAAAATAATAGAAACTCCGTTTCAAAAAGAATTTAAACCTGAAGAAGTTTTGAATACAATTATAAAGAATATAAATAATATAAATGCAGATTATAATGAATTGTTGGGAAAAGCTACAACCCGATCAGACATTTGGACAAAAATATATGAACATTTTTTTTACATAGATGAATTAAGCTATAAATTTAATTTTGGAAATATTAAATATGATTTAAAAAATATCCCAAATGTTATTAATTTTAAAGAAAGGTGTAATGATTTTAAAAAGGGTGAATATAAAATATGTTTTAAATATAGATTAAGAAAAAAAACGTCGAATGAAGGTACATTTGAAAAATTGTTTTGTAATTTAAGAGTTGCATTTGAATTATATGAAAAAGTTGAAGGACTAACAACAGAAACAAAGACCGGTTTTTTAGACAAGTTTAAAAGAAGCATTTATCGTGGTTGGAAAGGACCAATTGGTAAAGTAGCGAAAACTTTATTATCAACCGGTATTTTAGTTGTTGTTGGTGGCCTTTTAGTTGTTAAAACTGTAAATTTGGCAAATGTAGCTGTGAGCGTTTTTAACCCAGATGTCCTTGCAGATTTGATACAACACATTTCTTGGCCAGAAGGAATGAACCCTCTTGGTTTCGGCGCAAAAAAAATTCGAGATGCAAATTTAAGTGCAAAAAAAGAGCTACTAGATGTCAACGGAGACAATATTATCGATAAAAAAGAATTTGAAAAATGGGATAATGAAAAGGATTCATATTTAAATGATAACAAAGATTTGGCAGAAAAAAAACACGCATTATGGGAAGAACTGTCTAAAGATCGCTTCGATAAAAACCGACGGGAAACGCTAATTAACGAATACAATGATGCGAATGACATTGTGGATGGCTATCCGGCAGAATTAAAAGGTAACGACTATTTTCAATCATTGATTGAGGAAGGGAAGAATCAAGACCACGTTCTAGAAGAAAGCGAACAAAGCGGATTGATTAAATATCTTAATAGTGAAGAACTTTCACCTCCAGAAGGTGTGATGAACGGTTCACCGCATCAGAGTGCAGGTTTGGATGGTGCATTTGAAAAGTTTAAAGACTCTAACATGGGCGATTTAGATGCTAAAAAGACAAAGATTGAGGCTGAAATAAAAATGGTGGATGCACAATCTAATTTAGTGGATTCCGGTGGTAAGCAGTATCCGGTCGGTTGGTCTAATGATGATTTAACAAAATATAAGAAACAATTAAATGATGAATTACAAGTAACAGAAACAGAAATTGACGCAGCAGCAAAAAAATTAGAGGATGATGCACATATGGCCAACATTGACAAAACTGCTCAAGACATGGTTGAAAAGGATGCAGAAAAAAAATTAAAATTCGATACCCAATTAGCAGTCGATTATACCAAAGGTGCATTTGCTGGATTATTGATAGCAAAAAGTATAGAAAAAGAAGTTGATAAACGTTTAGAAACACCTGCCACCAAAGAAAAAAATGCAATAATTAATAAATTAAAAAAAGAGTATTTTACAGAAGATGATACAGAATGTTTGGATGAAATTAACAATGCTATTAAAGGATTAGAGGGTATTACAATAAATGAAGAACAACTACTAAACATAAAAAAAACGATAAAAACAACAATGGAAAATATAGCTTTAACATTAAAAGGTTTTCCAGATAATGAGGAGAATCCCGAATTACTCAAAGAATATTTTGAAAGTATTTATATTGAACATAGCGATAAGAAAGTAGAACTAAACGAAGATGTATATTGGATTGACAAAATGTTCGGACAGGGTAAAGGAAACTTTATACCATATTTAAGTAGTATAATCAATGGTACCAAAATTATAGGAACGAAGGAAAATGACGAATCATTTTGGACAAGCTTAAAATTCGACGATAAAAGTAAAAAGGACGAGTGCTGGAAAGTTAATGAAGGTTTAAGAGGAAAATATAATACAAATTTTGATAGGTACAATGTTATTTATGACGATAATAATGACGATAATAAAGAAGAACGAATATTTTATGAACAAAAAAATAAAGAGAATGATGACTATAATCGAATAAATAATGGTGTGTATGTTTTATCAAATAATGAATTTTATAATGATGGATTAAAGGATATAACAGAAGATGAAATGAAAAAAAATTTAATTATGAAAAAGCAAAAAATTACAACTTTAGGAGACAAAATAGATAAATTTCTTGAAGAAAAAAAAGATTGTGAAACTAAATATTTTATAGAAGAGTTAAAAAAATTTTATGAAGGGAAACCTCAACAAAATATGATACACGTAATGGCCCATAACAATAATGAAAAAAGTTTAGATTATTTAGAAAAATTAATTAAGCATTATACAGGAATAAGAACAGGAATAAGAACAGGAACAAATATATCAGAATTAATATCAGAATATAAAGATAATTATGATAAAATTGATGACCAAAAAATGACAATAAAAAGTTGGGCAACCTTAAAAAAACTAGAAAAAGAAGCCATTAATGAATTGCATAATAGAATTGAAGAAATTGAGGGAAAAAATGAAAAAATATTAGAAAAAATAAAAAATTGTTATAAAAATTATATGGATAAAAAAAATGAAGAAAAAGAAATGGAAAAAGAAAGGGAAAAAATAAAAGAAACGGAAGAAGAAGAAGAAATTCAAAAGCAAATTGATATAAAAAAGGGAACATTGAAATCAAGAGAATTGGCTGCATTAACAAAAAAAGAAGAAGAAGAAGAAGAAGAAAAAGAAGAAAAAAAAAAACAAAAAAACAGAAATGAAATGAAAAGAAATATAGATATTCAAAAATTAGAAGCAGAATCTTGGGAATATTCTAAATTAAATGAGATTAATGAAAAAATAACTACGATGGAAAAATATAAAAAAGAACCGTGGGAAACTCGTCTTAAAAATCATTTCTTCAAATTTATTTTTAAAAATAAAAAACCGAAAAAACAGATTCCAAGATACGACATCGTAGAAGAATTACTTAAAAATAACATAAACCCATTTATTACAGAATTAATTGAAAAATATAACGATGATAAAAAAGAAAAAGATAATATAGACGCACATTTAAGCGATAACTTTAGAGGCGACTTGGCAACGCAATATGACTTAACGGCTAATTCCATTACATCAAATATGGAAGACGGTCATTTCAAAGATTTGATTACATTATTACAAGAACATTTTTACATCATCAACGGAGGGCTATCCACTGACAAAAAAGCTAAAGATAAAAGGGCAAAGGAAGCAGAGATATGGACATTTTTATTGCGTAATTTTCAATATTCCACCGCAGAAATTAGTAAATATTATAATGATAAACTTAAAAATTATAGAGAAAAACAAGAAAAAATTATGGAACAAATTAATTCATCAAAAGAAGAACTTGTAGAAAAAAATAAAAAACTAGAAGGTCAGTTGCAAAACGCAAATGTCATTACCGGCGAAGGTCTTACAACAGTGTTTGGTTCGATTACAAATGATGGTGGCGGAGCCCCAGCCATCACAACAAAAGGAACAGAAGAAAAAAAAGAAACAGAAGAAAAAAAAGAAACAGAAGAAAAAAAAGAAACGAAAGAAACGGAAGAAACAGAAAAAGATAATGTATCTGAAGATGGAAAATTTAAGTATATTTATAAGAAAATGGGTGAAGAGGATACATTTTGCGATGATCCGATAAATTTACTGACTTCAAAACCTTTTAATAAAACACACAAAATTACATTAAAAAAAGCAAAAATTATGATAGATAAGATTATTGGAAATGAAGCTAACGAAGGAAAAACGATAAAAGAAATATTAAAAGAAATAAGATTAGATGTATTTATTGAAATAAAATTTCCACCTTTTAATTCAAAAAATGAAGATAAAATATTACCATTTATTAATTACAACATCCCCTTAGATAAAATAGAATGTAATAAAAAAGTCATAGATGGTTTAGATTATGAATTCAAAACGGATCAACAAAAAAAGAAAAAAAAAAGCAGAAAAAGAAAATCAAAACAAAATAAATCTATTTAAATGTATATCAGAATATGGAGAAAAAGGCAACCTAGTTAAATCTGCTTCTAAAATAAAGGAGTTATACAATTTTTTCTTTAAAAATAAAGATTTTTATATTTTCCAAAATATGATAAAAGAAGATAAAAATTATACAGATTTTATTATAAAAAATAAGTATATAGATAAAAACTATATTATTTCATTACTTGAAAATTTTACAATTGATGAAGAAATTAAAGGTAAAGAATATATTTTATCTTTTAAAAGTAGTAATGGATTAGAATGGTGGAATGTAAATAATGATGAGGATATGATTGATAATATAAAATATAATGATAGTAAGAATAAAATTGAAATTAAAATTGTTGAAAAACCATTCGAAATAACTGAACCAAATATTACAAAACAAATAAACAAAGAACCAAAAATATTAAAATCAATCATACAAAAAATGAATTTTATGTTCTTGGTTTGGCTTAACGAGCAAAAAAAACAATATAAAGATATGGCAACTTCAGATATGGCAACTTCAGAAACGAAAGATATGGCAACTTCAGAAACGAAAGATATGGCAACTTCAGAAACGAAAGATGAAATAGATATATATTTACACAAAGGTATTAAAATTAAAATAATTGAAAATGAATATATTATTACCGCACCTATTGATATCAAAAATGTAAATGTAGATACAAATTATGGATTATTTTTAGCATTTTGTATTATTAAAAAAGCAGACAAAAAAAAAAAATTACAAAGAACAAATGAAAATTTTAAAGAATTAATTAATTCAAACAATGAAAAAGGTAACGATAATGAAAACATAAAAATAAAAATTATTACCAAAAATCAAAAATTACAAGAATTGAAAAAAGAATTACATAAGTATCGTGATGATACACTTAACCAACAGACAAAACCCCAACAAAACCCACTTGAAATTCCCCCACTTGAAATTCACCCTAAAAAATTATTAGAATGGGCTATAAAAAAAAAAAATGAACCCGATGATTCATGGTGGAAACAATATCCAAATGAACAAGAAATATTTCGTACAAAATATCATAATAGTATATATCTTTATTACTACCAGCTGGAAGAACAAGATGTAGATGAACAGTATGACTGGTCATTGTATCATAAATTATTATATTTAAATTATATATATTATCAAACAATTTATGGTGATGAACTGAAAGACAAGATTGAAAGTGGTGAAATAATAGTAAATAATGAAATTTTTGAAATTGATGCAATCATGTTCAAAAATGAATTAAAAAAATTAAAAAAAAAGAAAAAAGAAAAAAAAATAATTTTCAAAAGCAAAAAGCTTGAATATAACAAATATGAAATAGAATTTAGAAGTGATGTCGATGTCGGTCGTTTAGAAAAACAATTAGAAAAAGAAGAAAATAAAGATGAAAAAGATGATAAGTATCAGGCTATACAATTAGCACTTCAAACTGCAAAAAAAGAAAGAGACGATACACAAAAAGCTTGGTTTCATGAGTGGAGCATTTACGAAAAATTGGGGAAAAAAAGAAAAAAAACATTAATACGAACGGACGAAAATTATGAAAAATCAATAAAAGCATTAGGAAATTTACAAATAAAAATAAAAAACAAAGACAAAAAAAATGCAAAATTTAATAATATAGACTATAATGATGTTGAGAAAAGGAATGTATTTACAGAAAAATTAATAAAACAATTAAATGAAGAAAATAAAGAAGAAAATAAAGATGAAAAACAAGAAGAAAATCAAGAAGAAAACCAAGAAGAAAACAGAATGAAAGAACACAATGATACAATATTAGCTTTTTATAATTATAAAAAAGATAAAATATCGTTGATCCAAGATATAAATAAATGGGGTGAAATAAAAGAAAAATGGGGTAAAATAAAAGAAAAATATGTTGATAAATGGATGCTAAATGCCTATAAGGCACATGAAAAAAAAGAAGAAGTATTTTTGTTAGTCAATACTGAAGAAAAGTTTGTATATGGTGATTTGACATGGGATGATGAAAAACCTAAAATAATCAAAGATATGATTACTGATTTAAAAATATTAAAATATAAGAAAAATTTATCGAATGTGGAATCAGTTTCTCGTATAATTAATAGTTTAAAAAAAGAAGACTTTACAGGTGATATACGAGGAGGTGATATACGAGGGGGTGATATACGAGGAGGTAATATAAAGAAAAAGAAAACAAAGAAAACAAAAAAAACAAAGAAAACAAAAAAAACAAAAAAAACAAAAAAAACAAAAAAAAAAACAAAGAAAACAAACAAAAATAAACAATTGGATTATTACCAAAAAGGTGGTACTAATTTACCAGAAAAATTAAAAAAGAAATTAAATAAAAATAAAGAATTAATTACTCAAGATTTGCTGTCTTTTGTTATTGGTCCTAATAAAATAAACGAAAATAATATGATTCATAGTTTGTTGAAACTTGATAAAAAAGACGTAAGCGTAATTTCCATAAATGATATTAAAGTTGATGGTGATAATCATAAAGAAATTATTTTAAAAATTATCAATGATATGGAACTATATGTTAAATGGCATGATAAAAAAACTAGTCAACCAAAAGATTTTAATAAATATAAAGCAGCTACTCTAAAAAAGATTAACTTTGGTGAAATAATGTTATATTTTGATACTAAAACTTTAGAAAAAAAAGAATCTTTTAATAAATTAGATTCGTTTTTGGAGGAGTATACTAATTTATGCGAAAATAAAGAATGTCAGGGAAATGACCTGAATGAAATAAAAGAAATACTTAAAAAAAATAATGAAACATTTGAAAAATACAGTTTAGAAGTTGCCGAATTAAAAAAAAAAAAAGTTAACGAATTTGATAAACTTAAAAAAAAATACATTGAAATTTTTGAATATAATGTTAAAGATTTTAATGTAAGTGATTTTCGAAATAAATATCAAGAATTTGATGATGAATATCAAATTTTTAATTATGATATCGCTAACCATATAAATAAATTAAATATATACAAAAAAGATTTTGAAGAATTTGAAGAAGAATGTGAAGAACAAATTTTAAAAATAATTGAGAAAATCAAAAAACAACGTGATGATGAAGATAATGAAAATGCAACTATTGCTGTTGCCATTGCTAGTTTAAATGCGGAAGCAGCGGAAGCAGAAAATGAAGAAGAAGAAAA
>MDTF01017288.1_pt1 | contig 12534 bp, 11 predicted proteins | sample 811191 | NCBI WGS metagenome assembly MDTF01 (sample SAMN05326649, study PRJNA326480) | marine metagenome | isolation source: seawater | place: Southern Ocean | collected 2011
CATCCCACAACATATTAGTCGCCAACCCAATAATGGGTTTATTGGGATCAATTCCTCTCTTTAATAAATAATTTTCTATATCTAAATTTTGGTTTTTTAGGGATTCATTCCAATTATCTGATATTGCAAGAGATTTCCCCTTTCTTCTAAGGCGCAAAAAATCGTCAATTTTTTTTTCTGCTTTCTCGTCAAAATTAAAGTTATTCCATTTTTCATTCTTTTCATGGATCAAAGCTCGATGATAAGTGTCATCTCTAGTAATGTTAACTGAATTTCTTGTATATGCAAAACACCATGCCGAAGTATTTATACCTACCTTTTTTGCACAATCTAAAATAACTCCTTGTGGGACGTATATTCCATGATTAATGAACATTTCATCATACTTTTTTTCTTTAAAAAGATTTTCACATACTTTTTGAGTTACTAAAGCAGCCTTAATATACTTAACCAAAATTTCTTTAGAGTTTTTAAATTTTTTAAAATTTGAGGATGAAAAGTATCTTATTGTCCCAGAATTGGCGTGTTCACCTGTATTAATTCCATCATGCTTAAAATTTTTGATATTCTCAAGTATCTCATTATTAAACTTCATACTTTGAATCTCATGTAATTCATCAGAATTTATGAAGTCTGAAAATTTTACAACATTACTTCCAGTTTTTTTTAAATATTCATCAGATCTTACAAAACAATAACTACAAATTTTTTTTGAGCCATGTTTTTCGAAATTGTCCTCATTGATTCTATGAACAGTAGCCATAACACAAGCAGGAAGAACCTCATCGCATAAAAAATAATCAACTTCACAGTTTTTGTTCTGAAGCAATTTTCCAATTAAACTCTCAAAAACTAACATTGAAGATAACCCACCTGTTGAAACTGCAATTAATATTTTTTTATTTTTAGTATTTGAATTTAAATTATTTGGAAATTTTATTTTATCAATTTTTGGAAGAGTATTACCTCTTAAATTTTGATAAATGATTTTTAGAATTTTATATAAATTTTTTATAGAATATATATTTTTGTCTTTTTTCATTTGGTAAATATTTTGTTGATATTAATTAACTAATTAATTAATAATTTTTTTATTGCTTTCCAGGACATGCCACCAACAGCCCCAAATTTCTCATGCTGACTACAGGTTAATTTTGCAATTGCATCACTTACTTTATTAATTTTACCTTGGTTTATTATTGATAGCTGAATACTGCAACATTTTTCAAAATGAAAAGTTAAATGAAACAGTTCCTCGATTGTATCGGCGAAAATAATGGACCCATGATTTTTAAGAATAATTACTTTTGTATTTTTTTTAATTTTATCTGAGAGCTTAATACCAATTTTTTGGTCTATAACCATGCCAGAATAATCAAGATATTCCACCCTTTCAAAAAACCTCATACTTGATTGATTAAGTTTTTCATTAAAACCATCTTTTAAACAAGATATTGCTACACTATTTATTGAATGAGTGTGCAGTATTGCCTGAGGTCTATAGGTAGAATTATGAATGAATTTGTGTATGTAAAATCCAGCCTTGTTAATATTTGTATATTTTTTAGAAAATTCACTTTTTAAATCTACGTAAACTAAATTATTTGTATTAACTTGTGAAAAAAGATGTTGATGTTGATTGATAAAAAAACCTTTTTTATCAGATGATATTATGGAAGCATGATTGGCAGTTAAGTCGTTAATTTTAAAATAATCTAATATTTTAAAAAAATTTATTAGTTCTTTTTTATTTTTATTGTTAGGGATATTTTTCATAGATTAGTTATTTCATTAATTAATTTTTTTTTATTCAAATAAAGAAATAAGTTTCTTTGAAATAAATTATTCTGCATGTTCCAATATTCTTTAAAATATCCCCCAATGTGAGGGCTAGTAAACACATTTTTTAGTTTATTAATCTTATTAAATAAATGATAATTTTCCTCAGTTGATATTCCATCAATATAACAATTAGATTTTTTGTTTTGTGATAAAAAAATATGTAAATCCTTAAGGTTTATCGTTGATATTCTTCCCACTAGGATCAAATTAATTTCTTTCTTCATTTTTTTAAATAACTTCATATTTAAAAAATTTATATTTTTTTTATCAGCTTTCAATAAATTAATTATAGTATCAAAATTGTGGAGTGATTTAATAAAATCTTTTTCATTTATTATTTTTTTTGAATTAAATACTCTCCTAGAGAAATAATAATAATTTATATTTAATAAATTTAGATATTTTTCTATTTTTTTTGAAATTCTACCGTACCCTAAAATACAAATTTTTTGTTTAGATAAATCCTTACAGTTTGAGAATAATTTCTCATAATCAATTCTACTGTTTTCTTTTTTGAGAAAAGTTATTTTTTTTGAAGTATCTATTAAATAGTAAATTATAAGATTTATCATAGCATCAGTATTAATTCCCTTACTATTTGTAACTTTAATATTGTTTCTTTTTGTAAACTCAAGATCAATTTTATCAACCCCCACAGATCCAAAATGAATCCACTTTAGGTTTGTAATTCTATTAATTATATCATTATTTATTCTTGTGCCCCAATAAATATCTGCATCGTAATTTTTTTTAATTTTTTTTAAATCCAAAAATTCAACAATTACATCCCCATTGAAAATTTTTTTTATCATATCAAGGTTTTTACTATCAAGATTAAACATCTCTAAATTAGACCTAAAATCAGTAAGGACCTTAATTTTATTTTTTGAAATTAAACTCATATTTATTTATCAAATTTTTAGTTATCAAATTTTTATCTTTTGCATGAATGTCATTTATATTCATTCTATTGATTGAATTTAAATTCACTTTTGAATCTACAATATCTACATTGTGAACAAAATCATTGTTTAGTGAGAAATCTGCTATTGGAAATTCAGTCATATAAACTTGATCCCTAAATAGTGACGCTAATTCAAGACTTGTTTGTAAATTAATAACACCCCCCCAACAGTGGAAAAGTATTTTATTTTTAAAGTTATTTTTTTCTAACAAAATTACCATATCTACTAGTTCTGTTATTGTAATATGACTTATATCAACATTTATATAGTCAAATTTATAAAACTTAATTAAATTATAAAAATCGAATTTCGAGTTAAAATTTTCACCGTATGAATATTTAATATTATGTTTTTTCTTTAATTCTTGAAAATCCCATAATTTATCAACGTTGAGTACCTCTTCAATCCACAGTGGATTAAAATTTTTTATAAAGCTTAAAAATTTAGGAAATTTTAGGATTTCATTATCCTCAAATGTGTTTGAGATTAAATCTATTGCAAATTTAAAGTTCTTACTCTTTAAAATTGTTATTTTTTTTTTTATATTCTGATTTTATATTCAGTCTTATTTTAATATTTTTTATCTTTAGTTTTTCAGATAAGGAAAGATCTTTTTCTAGATCTCTTAAAGTGCTTCTAATTGAGCCAGCACTTGCATATACTGATATATCATTAAGTAAAACTCTTTTTCCTAAGAAAAAATAATCGTTTAAAGCTTCAGCAAATGTTTTTTTTTTTAATTTTGCTATTAAATTAAATATTGCAATTTCTATAGATGCTAGAATGCTTTTTAATAGTCCTGAATAAAAAAAAAATTTATTTTTTTGAAGATTTTTTGACACCTCTAAACATTCATACACATTTTTATTTATAAAAAATTTAGATAAATATTCTAAATTTTTTTTGTAAAGATCGGGTGAATATATACCAACTAAACTTTCTCCAAATCCTGAAAGTTTATTTGATAATTTTATTTCAACTAAACTAATAATTTTTTTATTCTTATAACCAAAGTATTTTCCATTACCAAAGTCTCCAAATAAAATTTTAGAATTAATTGATTTTACTTTTATTTTTTTTATTTGCTCCATCTACCAGTGTAAATCTTACGTACTTCGGATTCTTGTTTAATAAAACCTTTACTTTTATTTTCCTGCATAAGGTTAAACTCATTCGCTGATTCTACCAACTGGGAAAAATCTTTTGGCAAGATTGCAAATTTATTATCTCTACCAGGTAACTTATTATCTGTTGTAAAGTGTTTTTCTATTAACGAAACACCCATAGAAAAAGAAATTATTGCACTCAATATTCCATTGCTGTGGTCACTAAGCCCCACTTCTTTGTTGATAGATTGCAACTTACTTATTCTTGATAAATTAACTAATTTTGATTCACATGGGTAAGCTGAAACACAATGCATTAAATTTACTTTATTTTTTTTTATTAGATTATAACTTTTTTTGATTTCACCCACGGTTGCGGCACCTGTTGATAAATAGATTATCTCAAATTTTTTTGCACAAAAATTTAATAGTTTTTTATTTCTATTTTCAGGTGATGGAATCTTAATTTCTTTTAAATTTAGATTTTCTATAATCTCAAAATCTGTGTGATTGAATAGGCTTGTTAGGAATTTAATCTTATATTTTTTACAAATTTTATTTATTTTGTAATAATCTTCTTTTGAAAGTTCGGCTTTTTCGTATATTTTTCTTCTACCATCTTTATCCCATGGACCTGGTTTTAAATTTTTGACTCTCCAAGTTTGAAACTTTGCATAATCAGCCCCTGATTCACTAGCTGCTTTTATCATTTTTTCAGCTAAACTAATATTGCCCATATGGTTCCAGCCAATTTCAGCAATAAACTTAATTTTTTTCATTTTATTCAGTAGGATTTAAAAATTCAAATCTACTTGCATTTTAATTTTAAAGCAACTAAATAAGCAAAATGAACATTTTGTGTATCATACCTGCTCGGTCTGGAAGCAAAGCTATTAAGAATAAAAATTTACAAAAAATAAAAAAAAATAAATCCTTAATTGAACTTGCTTATGATGTTGCAAAAAAAAGCAAGTTGTTTAATGAAGTCATTGTAAGCACAGACTCAGAAAATTATCGAAAAATATTGAGAAATAAAATACCAATAGATTTTTTAAGGCCAAAAAAATTATCTGGTGATAATGTAAATGACCTTGATGTAATGAGATTTGAGCTTTTGAGATATCAAAATTTTTATCAAAAAAATTTTGATGCTATTTGTTTATTACAACCAACATCTCCTTTTAGAAAAGTTTCCGATCTTAAATCCTGTTATACTATTTTCAAAAAAAAAAAATTAGATGCTGTTTGGACTATTTCTGAAATAGATAACAAATACCATCCAATTAAAATACTTAATACTGATAAAGAAAATTTAACTTACCACCACAAAGATGGTCCAAAATTTGTAAATAGACAGGGTTTAAATAAAATTTTTATACGAAATGGAATAGCTTATTTCTTTTCAACCAAAACTATTCTAAGATATCAAAATATTCTTCCAAGAAAATCAGGTTATTTAATAATAAATAGGAAAATTGTAAACATTGATACTCCACAAGATTTACTAATAGCAAGAAAACTAATATGAAATATTTAATTACAGGCTGCAGCGGTTTTATAGGCTATCATGTTGCTCAACATCTTCTTAATAAAAATAATTTAGTTATAGGTGTGGATAATCTGAATAGATATTATGACTATAAACTTAAAACAGATAGATTAAAAAAATTAAAAAATAAAAATTTTAAATTTTATAAATTTGATTTATCTAATAAAAATAAATTAAAAAAAATATTTAAAGATTTTAAATTTGACTACGTTATTCATTTGGCTGCACAAGCTGGCGTAAGGTATTCAATGAAAAATCCATATACCTATATAAATAGTAATATTAGCGCTACAACCAATCTGTTTGAATGTTGCAAAGAATATAAACCAAAAAAAATTTTGTTGGCAAGTTCTAGCAGTGTATATGGCACACAAAAAACATTTAACTTCAAAGAAAGTATGAAGATTGATAAACCAATTTCATTTTATGCTGCCTCTAAGATATCCATGGAAAATATAGCTTACTATTATAGTGATCTTTATAAGATGCCTGTAAGAGTATTAAGATTTTTTACTGTTTATGGGCCTTGGGGTCGACCTGATATGGCTTATTATAAATTTACAAAAAGTATAATTAATAACAAAAAGATTGATGTTTATAATAATGGCAACCACTTTAGGGACTTCACCTATATCACTGACATTGTTAAATTTGTCTCACAAATTATTAAAAAGGACAATAAAACAATTTTTGAAATATTAAATTTAGGAAGAGGGAGTCCACAAAAATTAAAAAAATTTATTTCAATAATTGAAAATAAATTAAAAAAAAAGCGATTAAAAATTACCTTTCGATGCAAGATGGGGATATGCTTGGAACTTCAGCTAATATGAATAAATTTCAAAAAAAATATAATTTAAAAGCAAAAGTTAATTTAGATCTTGGTATAAGTAAATTTGTAGATTGGTATCTAGAATATTTTAAAATAAAAAATAAATAATAATAAAATATGTGTGGTTTTTTTTTTATAAAGAAAAAAAAAAAATATAATTTTGAAAAAAAAAAAATAGATTCAGCTTGTAAACTGCTCACTCATAGAGGGCCCGATGATAATAAAATATTTACAAATGAAGATATATTTATAAAATTTTATAGATTAAGCATTCAAGATTTATCCAAAAAAGGAATGCAGCCAATGATTAGTAAATCTGGAAAAAATTTAATCATATATAATGGGGAAATATATAATTTTAAAAATTTAAAAAAATATCTTAATAATGTTAAGTTTGAAAGTAATTCTGATACTGAGGTTCTACTATATCTATATGAAAAAATGGGAACTAAAATTTTTGAAAAAATCGAGGGAATGTTTTCTTTTTTAATTTACAACTTTGAAACAAAAAAAATTATAGTTGCAAGAGATCAATTTGGAATTAAACCGCTTTATTTCTTTGAGAATAGTGAATGTCTGATTTTTTCATCTGAAATTAAACCAATTTTACGATATCTGAATGATACAGAGATTGATAATAATTCTTTAGGTGAATATTTTTTTCTAGGCAAGCAAGATCACACAAAAAATACTTTTTTTAAAAATATAGAGGCGATTGAACCCTCTCATTATTACTACTTTTATAATAATAAAAAAATTAAATATAAGTATTGGTCAATATTTTCTAATAACCAAATAAAAATTTCTGAGAAACAGCATGTTGAGAAATTATATGAAATGATGAATCAAAATTTAGATAAATATTTAATTTCAGACAAAAAAGTTGGTGTTTTTTTAAGTAGTGGTATTGATAGCTCTAGCATTGCATCATTTGTATCAAAAAAAACTTCCTATAAGATTGATTCTTTTACATATGATTTTAAAGATAGTTACTCTTTTGGAGAATCTAAAGAAGCAAAAAGTAATTCAAAAAAATTAAATATTAATAATTTTACCTATACCCTTAAGCCAGATGAAGTAATTAATCAATTTGACAAATTAACAACTACTCTGGAGTCACCGTTCACTTCAATTAGACTTTTTGCAATTGATGGTCTTTATAAGTTAGCTAAATCTAAAAAATATAATGTGATTATTGAAGGCGCTGGTGGCGATGAAATACTTGGGGGCTATAATTATAACTTATTTCCATATTATTTAGACAAAAGTAAATCAACAAATAAGATAATGCAATATTTTATAAATCTTGCCTTAAAAAGCAAAAAGGGTTTTGAAATAGAAATGCTCAATCGAATTTCAACATTGTCATTGCAAGGAGCTTCCACAACGGATGCAACTCCATTTGTGGATATTAATTGTTTTAATAAAGAATTTCTTGATGAAATAATTAATGAAAAATTTTACAAAAATAAAATAAATGATTTTACTGATTTAAGAAAAATGAACAATCTTCAAAAATCACAAATGCTAGATATTAATCATATCAAGTTACCTAGAAATCTAAAATTTACTGATAGAATATCTATGAGTAACAATATAGAGGCTAGATTACCTTTTTTGGATGTTAATATTGCAAAATATTGTTTTAATCTTAAAAACTCATTAAAAATTAAAGATAATACTAACAGATGGATTATGAAAGAAGCATTAAAAAAAGTAACTAATAAGATAAAGTTTGAAAAACATAAAAAATCAATAGCGGATCCACAAACTAAATGGTTTAAAACGCACCTAAAAGATTTTTTTAATGATAATATCAACTCATTAAATTTTAAGAACTTGGGAATCTTTAATGAAAAATATATTACAGACAAATTTAATAAATTTGTCAAAGAAGAGAATAATGCAACTAGTTTTCAATTTTTACAAATTTTATCTAGCTATAGATTTATAGAACAATTTAAAAAATTTTAATGAAAAAAAATATTAAAACACCAAAAATATCAATCTTGATAAGGGCATTTAATGAATCTAAATGGATAAATATCTGTCTCAAAAAGATAAATGAACAAAGCATAAAACCTTTTGAAATTATAGTGGTAGACAATAACAGTAGTGATGGAACTATTGAAATTATAAAAAAATTCTATAAAAAAACTAAGATTTATAAATACAATCATAACTATGCCCCTGGCAAAATGCTTAATTTTGGTATGTCAAAATGTAAGGGTGATTATGTTTTAGTTATAAGTGCGCACTGTATTCCTTGTGATAACTTTTTAATTAAAAACTTAGTTATGCATCTCGAAAAAGATACAAGAATATGCGCTTCATATGCAAGGCAAGTATCATTAAATTTTAGTGATGATTTAACTATCAGGGATTTAATGTTAACTTATGGATCTGAAAGTAAATTACAAAAAACGGACCCTCAGTTCAATAATGCTTGTAGTATTATCAGGAAAAATGAATGGAAAAATAATAAATTTGATAACTCTATAACAAACCTTGAAGATAGATATTGGGCTGCACAAATGCTAATGAAGAAGAAATTTATTTACTATTCTGCTGAAAGTAAGGTTTTTCATTACCATGGCTCACATCATAATAATACTCCAGAAAGATTAATTAAAACAAAAAAAACAATTTTGTTTAATAAAAAAAGTTTTGGTCTTTATGCTGATAATTTACAAATCAAACAAGATGATATTTTTCCTATCTATGTTCATAATAAAGCCTCTAAAAAAAATCTTATAAAAAACTTAGGCTCAATTGATAAAAAATTTAAACAAAAATTTCTTATTTTTATAAACAATAATTTAAAAATTAATAAAAATAATAAATATCTTACCTATAAAAGAAAAAAGGAAGAAAGCAGTAATCAAGATTTTTATCTTTCTGATGTATTAAATTATTATAAAAAAATAATTTTAAAGTGCTCAAAAAATAAAGAGTATCTACTTATTTGTAGTGATGATTTTAGTGGTATTTCTTCATCTTTTTTAAAGCGTTCCATAAAAGTAATTAATGACTATTTTCCAGACACCATCTTTGCTGCAAAAAAAACCTCTGATCCAATATTTCTTAATGACAGTGGAAAAACTACTAGATTGAATAAATTAAATAAATCAAGAAAAGAAAATAAACCCTTATTAATCGGAAAAAGAAACCATGGCATACTGATACATTCATCAAATTTATTTAAACTTGATAAATTTGGTGGGATCATAAAGCTAATATACTAAAAGTTTATATTTTAGTTAAGTTTTAACCTGCCTATTTTCTAATTATTACCATGCAATTACCCCATGGTTCATTAACATTTAGCATTTCTATTACTTTAAAATTATATTTATTATCAAAATAGTTTATATATTTTTTTAAATTGGGATAGACAATATCCTCAATGAAATAGAAGCCATCTTTTACTAATAAATCATACAGTATCTCAAAAGTTTTAATGTTGGCTTCGTAGGTATGTAATCCATCATCAATTATTACCTCAAATTTAATTTGATTTATTTTTTTTTTAAAATTAATTAAATCGGGTTCGCTTAATTGGTTTGTGTAAAAAGTTTTTATTCTATCTTCCTCAAATAAAACCTTTTTATTTATATCCGCACCATAAATATTTGCATTTGGGTAAAGCTCTTTCCAAGATTTTAAGCTTGACCCAGGAGCCTCATTACCCAGCCCAATCCCAATTTCTAGTAAGTTTTTTATATCTTTATTTGCAAGTATGTCCTCATATAAATCGGCATAAAAATGTCTTATGATATTATTTCTCTGTGCCCACTCTCCTCCCTTATTGGAGCCATACTTTTTAAAAATTTCTCTAAATTTTGAATAGTTATAATCAAAATTCTTATAAACTATTAATCTATAGTCTTTTTGATCTGAAATTAATTTTTTAGAAAGAGATTCAAATATTTTTATTACTCTATACTTGTTTAGGCGTTTATTTATTGCATAATTTAAATTAGTTTTAAATTCTTTAAAATTACCACAAAAAAATAAAAGCAATAAACGATACACAAGATTTATATTTTTGGTGAAAAACTCTCTAGGAAATTTGTTAAATATTCTTTAAGTGCATTATGTCTGCCCATTTTTAGGCTTTCTTGATAATAGTAAGATTGATCAAAAATAAAAGGTCTAGTAAATTGATGTAAACCAATACTTAAACAAGCTATTTGAGTTTTACTAACAAAGCCAGATTCTTTTAAGATTCTAATTTTTTTTATCATTTCAATATTTTGATTTATAATGTCTTCTTTGTAGTCAATATCAGAAAACTGGTCTCTACCCTCCATAGTCTTTAGCTGGTTACGAATACTTTCTACATCTTTAACTTTATCATGTTTTTTAGTAATATAGATTCTATCTCCTCCTATAGAGAAATATCCCTTGTCTTGGTGATGAGTTTTTTTTGTAGAATTAGGATCTATCTCATGAACATAGTCCCTTAAATCATCATCAAAGTAAAAAATTTCACCACCAATTAATTTTAAATCATGAATAATATCTTTAGGATGAAAGTTGTGTTTTTTTGGTATGAAAAAATCATCCATGACTCTTGTGGAGTTGTAGTGATTAAGCTGATTAAATGTAAATAATATAGAATTTATATCTCTAACCTCTTTAATCATTGAAAAATCTGTTAAATATCTAATTGCATCAACAATAAAAAATTTAAATTCACCACTTCTGTAAAAACCCATGTACATAATTCCATTTGGTTTTAGAGAATTAATTAACTTAACAAGTGCTAAAGCTGGTTTTTCTATATGCTGATATATTCCATTAAGATAAATGACGTCATATTTATTTACTCCTATATCTAGATCAAGAATGTCTCCAAATTGTGATGATACTTTTTTTTTATTTTGCAAAGCCCATTTATTTAAAGCGTCAGAAGAATCTTTTGCAATATCTACGTGATAAACATCCGCTCCTTTTTCAGCAAAATAACGGCTTTCTCTCCCAGTTCCAATATTAAATACCGTTTTGTTTTTTAAATCTGAAACTGGTACCTTCATTATATCAAGCGATTCATTAATATATTTTTCAGCATTATTGTCTGCATTAGAAATTACTTCTCCATCTTTTTTTCTAAAAAGTGGCCCCCAAGATAAGTCCTGGTAAATAAATCTTGTTAAGTCTTTATAATTTTTTGATTTAAAATCCATGTATTTTTTTATTAATTTTTTTATCATTATAATTATAGAGATTTATTCCAGGATTGAAATCATTTGATTTAGAATTATGATAACGAGCCAATAAAGTTATTCTAAATTTATCAGATAAATTTTTTCCACTCCGGTGGATCATATCTAAACTCATCAATAAAACATCGCCCTGCTTGACTTTAATGCAGGTAACATTATTTAAATATTCTTGAATTTTATTTTGATTGATGGATATTTTTCTAGAAAATAATTTATTTTTACTTTTTTTTTTTGATGTCATTAAAGTACCAATTTTTTGGGACTTTCTTAGAAACTCTATCGGACCCATTTCTAAAGAAATGTCCTGAACTAATGGTGACCATACAACAACTCCGTTTTTACCTGAATTGTTTTGCCTATAGTAAGATGAATCTTGATGCCACTCTAGAGCATTTCTAGAATCATTAGGGGAATCAAGTCTTACCCCAACATCTGTAAGTGTAATAAAATCTATAGATATATTCAGCAATTGCTCTACAATTAATAAAACTTTTTTTTTTACTAATGGTGGATAAATATTTGCTATTGTTTGCAGAGTTTCAAAAAATTCTGAGAAATACAATGGGTATTTTTTTCTAAATTCGAATAACTTTTTATTTAAATTATAATTTTTAAAAGTGCTATATAATTTTTTTTTTTTTAGACTTTCATCTAATGATAAAATTATACTTTTGTTTAATTCTTTAATTAGTTTTTTATCAAAAAAATTTGATATATATAAAAAACCTTCATTCTTATAAAAATCAATATTTTTTTTATTTAAAAATGATGTTTTAATTTTATTCACAATATTTTAATTGATAATAAGTTAAATAATAAAAGCAACTACTTAAAATTTAGAGACTTATAGCAGTTTAAATTGAAATAAAAAAAACCCCAGTTTATAAGCTGGGGTTTTAAAATAATAATATCGATATTTTTAAGATCACATAAAAATTTTTTTCAGTGCATAAATCAAGCCAATTGAGCTATTAGTACTGGTCAGCTACACGCATTACTGCGCTTCCACATC
>MDTF01018326.1_pt1 | contig 12518 bp, 10 predicted proteins | sample 811191 | NCBI WGS metagenome assembly MDTF01 (sample SAMN05326649, study PRJNA326480) | marine metagenome | isolation source: seawater | place: Southern Ocean | collected 2011
ACAAAGACCTAAAAGATTTTTTGGTGCTGCAAGGAATATTGAAGAAGGTGGATCTTTAACAATAATCTCGACTGCTCTGATTGACACAGGATCAAGAATGGATGAGGTTATTTTTGAAGAATTCAAAGGAACAGGAAATAGCGAAACAGTCCTTGATAGAAAGATTGCAGAGAAAAGAATTTATCCAGCAATCGATATAACTAAATCTGGAACAAGAAGAGAAGAACTATTATTTGACAAAGATGATCTTTCAAAAATGAATGTGTTAAGAAGAATTATAAGCCCCATGGGAACCATGGATGCAATAGAGTTTATTAACTCAAAACTTAAAGAAACAAAAAGTAATGCAGATTTCTTTAGCTCTATGAATAAACCAGTTTAATTAATTAACTGTTTTTTTAAAACCTCAAGTTCTTTTGAATAATTTTTCCACTTTTCAACAGAGGAGCTGTAAAGAGGCTGTCTTACTTGAGCTAGACTTGCAGTCGATACAGATTTCTTATTATTATGAAAAGCAAGACAATTGTCATCCCAGTCAAGATCACAAAATTTTAATATTTTTTTTGTCTCCGTTACTTTATCGATAATTAAATTTTCATAAACCATATTAAAAACTTTGTTGTCAAATTTTTTAAGCCAAAATTTCATCAGATCATCATAAATTTTATAAAAATCAGCTAAATTATTGAGATCATAAGTGTAGTCCATAGACTTTGAAGAAAATGTGTTTTTATAATTTGACCAACACACATCCATTGGATTTCTGGTGCAATGAATGATCTTTGAATTTGGAAATATTGCTAAAATAAAACCTATCCATTTAAAGTTTAATGGAGCCTTATCAATCAAATACTCTTTTTGATTTTTATATAGTGTAATTTTTTTTAAATAATAATCCTTTATTTTTTTTAATATTTCTGGTTTTAAACTCTCAGCATTTAAGGCAACTCCCCCATTTTCTATAAATAGATTTTTTTCAATAGCCTCTTTTAGATAGTTAAGCTCTCCTGCCCCATAAACGTTTTTATGTGAAGAAAGGATTTGTTCAGTAAGTGTGGTCCCAGATCTTGGCATACCTACAACAAAAATTATTTTTTGGCCATAATCTTCTAATGGGGTGATATTATTTTTTTCAAAAACTTTTTTTATTTTCTCAAAATAATTAACCTCATTTTTTTGGTTGTATGTAGTTTTTTTACTATAAAGTTTGTTACCGGTCTCATAAAGTTTAAAAGATTTTTTGTAGTTTCCAATATCCTCATGGGCCTTGCCAAGGGCAAAGTTTAACCATTGCAATTTCTCTTCACCTATATCTTTGGACAATTTTTCTTCCATCATTTTTATATGATCATCGTCTGGTTTGTACTTGTGGAGTAAACTTAAAGATTTGTCAGCAATGGTATAACTGGGATCAATTTTTAAAATGTCTCTATACACATTCTTCGCTTCTTCAAAATTCCCTGATTGTTCATAATATGCAGCAAGAGATTTTTTTGGTGGTATTATTTGATTGTTTATTTTTAGGGCTTTAAGAAAAAATTCTTTAGCCTCCTTACCTCTGTCTTGACTTAGTTTTAAATTTCCTAAATTTACTAAAACATCAAGAAAGTCTGGTTTTAAATTTAACGCTTTGTTATAATGTTCCTCAGCCTCATCGTAATCACCACTCTGTACTGATACTAGTCCCAGATTATTAAGCACACTAATATTTTTTGGTTCTTTTTTTAATATCTTGATTAATAGCTTTTTTGCTTCAAAACTTTTGCCTATAGCATTGTAGGCTAAAGATGTTATATTATATAAAATAGATTGTTCTGGAAATTTTTTTATTAATACCAAGCCTTTATCAATTAAAGCATCAAATCTTTTTGCTTCAAAAAGATTTAACATTACTGATATTTGGTTTTTTAAGTATTCAATATTTTCCATCAAGTATTTATAATTTTATTACAAAAACTTATAAATGAAATAGTATTTAATATAAATTTAATTCTAGGAAAAAAGTTTAATGACCATTTATGCTCTCTGTACTGGACCAGGTATTTCAGGAGTAGCAATTATTAGAGTTTCAGGAGAAGACACCCAAAATGTAATCAAGTTGTTAACCAACGCAAAAATTCCGAAACCAAGAGTGGCAACACTAAGAAAAATCAACAAAATTAATACTTCTGAGCTTATTGATGAAGGTATAATATTGTGGTTTCCTGGCCCTGAGAGCTACACAGGTGAAGATATGGCTGAATTCCACATACATGGAAGCAAGGCAGTAATTGATGCTCTACACACCTCCATCTCAAAGATTAAGAATTGCCGTTTAGCAGAACCTGGTGAGTTTACAAAGCTAGCATTTCAAAACGGGAAAATAAATTTACTGAAAGCAGAAAGTATTGCTGATTTAATTTCTGCTGAAACTGAAATTCAAAGACAGCAAGCAGTAAAAATTATGAATGGAAAGTCTGCTAATAAATTTAATGGGCTAAGAGAAAAACTTCTAAAAATTTTATCACACGTTGAAGCAAAAATAGATTTCCCAGACGAAGATTTGCCTGAAGACATTTTAAAAAATATAAAAAAAATTTCTAGTGAAGTGATTTTAGATATAAAAAAAATTTTAGATGACCAAAGAGTTGGTGAGAGAATTAGAGAAGGTTTTAAGATCGCAATTATAGGACCAACTAATGCAGGTAAATCTAGTTTGTTAAATCATTTGTCAAATCGCGATGTTGCAATAGTTTCAGAGATCGCAGGCACGACCAGAGATGTAATAGAAACACATTTAAATATTGATGGTTATCCAGTTATTGTTTCTGACACAGCTGGAATTAGAGAATCTAAAAACGAAATTGAAAAAAAAGGAATAAAATTAGCATTAAAAAAAGCAGAAGACGCTGACTTAAAACTTATCGTTATAGATGCTAAAAGTCCTGATTTTAATAGCATCTTAAAAGAACTAATAGATGAAAATGCAATCCTTGTAATCAATAAATCTGATCTTTTAAAAGAAGATTTAAATTTAGAAATTAAAAATTTTGAACACGTTTTAATTTCAGTAAAAAATAATTGTAACTTAGAAGATTTAATTTTTAAAATAAAAAATAAATTAAAAAATAAATTTATTTCAAGTGAGGATATTTTGATTACACGTGAAAGACACAGACAACATCTTGAGCAAAGTTTAAATTATCTTAAAAATTTTGAAGAAAAAAATAAAGCTGAAGATTTTGATAAAGCCGCTGAAGATCTTCGCTTAGCAACACGCCATTTAGGAATGATAGTTGGAAAAGTTGATGTTGAAGAGGTATTAGCTAGTATTTTCAACGATTTTTGTATTGGCAAATAATATTCATTTTAAAGGATTTTTTTAGCATATTTTGTCATTTTCGTTGATATACATAACTAATTTATCTAATTTACCCAAATAATTTAACCTTAATATATTGAACAAATATTTATTAAAAAAATACTGTCTGCTTGTAAATATTTATATCGGTTATAAATTTAAATTATGAAAAATGATTTGTCCTTTGATGTGGTTGTTATTGGGGGAGGACATGCAGGCTGTGAAGCTGCTGCAGCCTCTGCGCGTCTTGGAGTTAACACTGCCCTATTCACCCATAAAATTGAGACCATTGGTGAGATGTCTTGTAACCCAGCAATAGGTGGTCTTGGTAAAGGTCATCTTGTTAGAGAGATAGATGCCTTAGATGGAGTGATGGGAGATGTTGCAGATAAGTCAGGTATACAATTTAGATTATTAAACAGAAGTAGAGGACCTGCAGTTCAGGGACCAAGAACTCAATCAGATAGATCACTATATCGTAAATTTATGCAAAAAAAGTTACTAAACTACTGTAATTTAACAATATTTGCTGACTCAGTAATAAAGTTTATTTTTGATAAAAACACCATAAGTGGTTTTGAAACAAAGTCAGGTAGACAAATTTTATGTGGTAAGTTAATCTTAACAACAGGCACATTTTTGAATGGTTTGATTCATATCGGTGATGAGAGAACACCAGCAGGAAGGTTTGATGAGAAGCCTTCAACAGGGTTAAGTGAGCAACTAGAAAAATATGATTTTAAGATAGGAAGACTTAAGACTGGCACGCCCCCAAGATTAGATGCTAGAACAATTAAATATGACAATTTAGAAGAACAGTTTGCAGATGATGACCCTTACTTTTTTTCCTTCCTAACCAAAACAAATTTAAATAAACAAGTTTCATGTAGGATGACTTATACGAATGAAAAGGTTCATAAAATAATTCAAAAAAATATAAAAAAAAGCGCTATGTACTCAGGAAATATTCAGGGGGTTGGTCCAAGATACTGTCCCTCTATAGAGGATAAGATAGTAAAGTTTGCTGATAAAGATAGACATCAGATATATTTAGAGCCTGAGGGGTTAAATGATCATACAATATACCCAAATGGTATATCAACCTCTTTGCCAGAGGAAATACAACAAGAAATATGTAATAATATCAATGGTTTAGAAAACGTCAAGATAATCAGACCCGGTTATGCAATAGAATATGATTATATAGATCCTAGAGAGTTATTTTTAACTCTTGAAACTAAAAAAATACAAAATTTATATCTTGCAGGACAAATAAATGGAACTACTGGCTATGAAGAAGCTGCAGCTCAAGGATTAATTGCCGGAATAAATGCTGCCTTATCTTTTAAGAAAGAGGAACCTTTTATTCTAGATAGATCTGATGCGTATATTGGGGTCATGATTGATGATTTAGTTACCAAAGGTGTCGCAGAACCCTATAGAATGTTTACATCAAGAGCTGAATATAGATTAAGTCTAAGAGCAGATAATGCCGATCAAAGATTAACAAATAAAGGTATTGTAATTGGATTAATATCAAAAGAAAGAAGTGAGATTTTTAAAGATAAAGAATATAAATTAGGAAAAGTATCAAAAATAATGTCTGAACTTTCAATATCACCAACTAAAATAAATAATTTCGATATAAAAATAGCAAAAGATGGTATTTTAAGAAAATCTAATGAAATATTAACTCAAAAAGGTGTTGATATGAAAAAGATAAGAGAAATTTGGCCAGAAATACCTTTCTTTGACAAAAAAATAGATGAACAAATAGAAATAAATGCTCATTATAGAGGGTACCTTAAAAAACAAAAAGCAGATATATTAGCCTTCAAAAGAGATGAAAATTTAATTATACCTGAAAAAGTTAACTATGACAATCTTTCAGGTCTTTCAAATGAGGTTAAGGCAAAATTTAAAAAAATAAAACCAAAAACTATGGGACAAGCACTTAGAATAGATGGAATAACACCAGCTGCTGTATATATTTTGTTGTCACATGTTAAAAGAAAGTCTATTAAGCTTATAGCTTAATGGAAGAAATTTTAAAAAAATATCCCCTATTAGAAAATCAAAATGTTCCACGTGAAACATTTCAAGATTTTGAGAGCTTCATTGATATGCTCCAAAAGAGAAATAGAGAAATTAACATTATTAGCAAGGAATCCTCTAAGAATGACATAATTAGAGAACGTCATATAGTAGATTCAGCTCAAGCCATTGAATTTGTTGATTTAAATAGTAATATAATAACTGATATAGGCTCTGGAGGAGGTATGCCAGGAATAATTATATCAATTATGCTTAAAAATTTAAAAAATCCAATAAAAATGAATTTATATGAAAAAAGTCACCATAAGAGCTCTTTTTTAAGAGAAGTGTCCACCGTCTTAGAGCTGAACACAGAAATTATTCAAGAAAATATTTTTGAGACAAAAAATTTAGAGACAGGAACAATAATGGTAAGAGCTTTCAAACCTTTGCCGATAGTTTTAGAGTTAATTAATAAAAATTTTAGTATTTATAAAAATTTAATTTTGTTCATGGGAAAAAATGGAGAAAAGATTTTAGAAGACACTCTAAAAGATTGGGAATTTGATTTTAAAAAGAAAAAAAGCATTACAAGTGAAGGTTCATTTTTGATAAACATAAAAAATATAAAAAAAAAAATTAAAAATTAAATTGCAAATTATTTCTGTCATAAATCAAAAGGGTGGGGTTGGAAAAACAACGACTGTGATTAATCTTGCAGCCGGCTTGGCTCAGCAAAAAAAAAAAGTTTTAGTTATTGATCTTGACCCACAAGGAAATGCTACAACAGGACTAGGTTTATCTAATTTAGAAAATTCTAGTGACACAATTTATGGAGTACTTAATGGAACAAAGCCAATTTCGGATGTAATTAAAAAAACAGAGTTTAAAAATTTAGATATTATAACTTCTAATGTTGATTTATCTGGGCTTGAAGTTGAAACTGCTGGTGATAGTACAAGAGCTTTCATTTTAAAACGCGAATTAACCGCCTATTTAAATGATTCTAGTGAATCATACAATTATATACTTATAGACTGTCCACCGTCACTGAGTTTGCTTACAGTTATGGCACTAGTCTCATCACACTCACTTGTGGTGCCACTACAAACTGAATTTTTTGCCTTAGAGGGATTAACACAGTTGATGAAGACCATAGAAAGAATAAAGGTTAGCCTGAATCCTGAATTAAATATAAGAGGAATACTTTTAACCATGTATGACAAGAGAAACAAACTTTCAGCACAAGTAGAAAAAGAAGCAAGAGATTTTTTTAAAGAAAAAGTTTATCTAACTATCATTCCAAGAAACGTTAGGTTATCAGAAGCACCATCTCATGGTATGCCAGTCTTAATTTATGATAAATCCTGTTTAGGAAGTAAATCGTATTTTAGTTTTACAGATGAATTTATTAATCAAGAGCAAATAACAGGGAGTGCAGCGTAATGGATGCAAATAAAATTAAGAAGGGACTAGGTAGAGGATTGTCATCTTTAATAGGCGAAACAAAAAATGAAATTAATATTAATAAATTATCTGTAAGTGACTTGGTGAGCAATAAATTTCAACCAAGAAAAATATTTGATGAAGATAACTTAGAAGATTTATCAAACTCAATAAAAGAGAGGGGCATCATCCAGCCAATCATTGTCAGAAAATCAAACAATAGTAACTCAAAATATGAAATAATTGCTGGAGAGAGAAGGTGGTTAGCTGCACAAAAAGCAGGACTACATGAAGTTCCTGTAGTTATTACTGATGTCAATGATTTAAAATCTTTAGAATTTGCTATTGTTGAAAATGTTCAAAGAGATGATCTAAATGCAATTGAAGAGGCACGTGGTTATAAGCGCCTTATTGAGGAATTTTCATATGATCAAGAAAAAGTAGCCAAATTTATTGGTAAAAGCAGAAGTCATATAGCTAATTTTATAAGGTTATTGGGCTTACCAGAAGCTGTTTTAAAGCTTGTTGAAAGAAAAAAATTAACCCCCGGACATGCAAAAATTTTAGTAGGGCTAGATAATGCCGAATTTATTGCAAATAAAATTATTGAAAAAAAATTTTCTGTAAGACAAACAGAAAACTTTATAAAAATATTTAAAAACAAAAAACAAAAACCTGGCAATAGAAGAGACCCAAATATCTTAGATCTTGAAATGTCTATTATAAATAAGATTGGTTTGAACGTGTCAATTCAGAATAACAAAGACAATAAAGGTAAAATTATATTTAAATATAAATCTCTAGATCAATTAAACAAAATTATTGAAATAATTAAATCTGAATATTAGCATCAGGATCTGATTGATTTAAAATAAAATCTGAGATTAAATTAATAGCGTTAAAAGAATTTTTTTTAATTTGAAGCTCTATTTCATTTAATTCATATATTAGTTCTTTAATTTTTAGGGGTGTCCATTTGTGAATTTGTTGTTTAACAATTTCTTTATCTTTCCAAAAAATGGGAGGTTTAGCTGCAGATATAGTTTTGTTTAAATCTTTATTTTTTCTAAACTCATCACTTAATTTTAAAATTCTCTTAGATTTATTTAAAAATGTTCTTACAATTATAATAGCATCTTCAATATTAAAATTATTCTCATTAAGAATATTAATAGTTTTTTTGATATTCTTACACAAACAATGATCAATAAGCTCAGATATACTGTGGTTTTCTGTTAAATTTATAAGTCTTAGGAGGTGTTCTGTCGTTATTTGCTTTTTTGTTCTTGCAAAAACCTCAATTTTTTCTATCTCATTTTTTAATAAAGCCCTATCCCCATTACACTTGCTTACAATTATATTAATATTATAGGGTGAAATTAGAATCTTTTTATCTGCAAAATATTTTTGAGCTAATTTTGATAAAATTTCACTTGAATCTGGGTAAACTGGGACACAAATAAAATCTTTCTCTTTTTCAAATAAAGATCTTAATTTTGATTTTTTTTCTAAAACTCCTGTATTAACTATTATTAAAACATCTTGGATATTTTTGTCGGTTAGCCTAGCTAAAATTTTTATTAATTTATCTGTCGCTCTATTAATTATGATAATTTTTTCATTATTAAAAAGTGATCCTGACAGAATATTATTAAAAAAGATTTCCTCATTATCTAGAATTTGTTTTTCATCATAGTATGAAATGTCTCTTTTTTCTTTTTTTTTAGTTATTTTTTGAATCTCTTCTGTTTTAATACCCTCATTCTTTCCATAAAATAATATGTAATTATTTAAAGTAAAATCTATCTTGCTTAGTTCATAAGATTTAATTATCATTTAATTTGAGACAATTGTAAAATAAACCTTTTGGAAATCGAACTTGCAAAGTTCTTTTTAATATTTTTCTCATAAGTTTCTTCATCGAAAGCATTGCTAATTTTCTTAACTTTTGTTGTTTCTTTTAAGGAAATTATTTTATTTATGTCCTTTGAAGTCACATCAAAATTAACAGTTGCTATCAATTCATAGTCAGTTGCAGTTCCAGTTGCATCTTTTAAAATAATACTTTTTTCAAAAATAGATTTCACATTCACATTGAAAACATTATTTGATTCCTTATTTGTATATTCATTGATACTAGATTTTATATTGTTGTTTAAATCTCTATCACCAGAAATATTATTCAGATTTACTCTTAAATCAATATCACTTAAACCTAAATACAAAGGTGTGTACCCACATCCCAATAAACTAGAAAAAAAAATAAAAATTAAAAGTTTTTTTTTGAGCATTTGTTATACTAAAATATTAATTAACTTATTTGGAACAAGTATTTTTTTAATTATTTTTTTATCAATTAAATACTTATTCAATTCATTATTTTTTTTAATTAATTCCATCAAATATTCTTCCTTTATATCTCTTTCTACTTTTAATAGTCCTCTTTTTTTACCATTTATCTGAACTACTAATGTTACCTCATTTTCTAATAGTAATTCCTCATTCACCGAAGGCCAAATTTTTATCTTTAATCCAAGGCTATCTAAGCATTCGTTCGCAAAGTGTGGAATAATTGGTGTAATCACTGTTAGAATTTTATTGTAATTTTCAATTAATTTACTTTTGTCTTGTTTAATATCCATCTCTTTTGACATAAATGAGTGCATTTCATGCATATTTGCTATCACAATGTTATAATTAAAATTATTCAAATTATTCGTTATCTTTGTGATGAATTGATTTGTAAATTTTTCCATAATTTTATTATCATTCAGTGAATAATTTTTATTTACTTGTTCAACAACTTTTAAATGTAATGTCCATAGTTTTTGAATGAACTTGTGCGATGAGGCAATTCCAGTCTCAGACCATTGAACATCCTTCTCTGGAGGGCTATCGGATAGGATAAATAACCTAATAGCATCAGCACCATAACTTTCAAAAATCTCTTCTGGGTTAATCGTATTTTTTTTTGACTTAGACATGGACTCTGAAGGCCCAATTTTAATCTTTCTTGACTCATCATTTTTTAAATATTTCTCATTGTTGATAGTCACAATTTCATCTGGACTAACCCAATTATTATCTGGGTCTTTGTAAGTTTCGTGACAAACCATTCCTTGAGTAAACATGCCATTAAAAGGTTCTACTAAATTAAATTTTTTATTTTTAAAAGAGATTGCCTGCATAAAAAATCTTGAATATAATAAATGTAAAATGGCATGCTCCACTCCACCAATATATTGATCAACAGGCATCCAATAATTTACGTCATCAATATTGAAACCATAATCATTTTCTTTTGGAGAGCAAAACCTTAAAAAATACCAGGAAGAATCTACAAAAGTATCTAGAGTATCTGTTTCTCTAGTATATTTTTTTCCATCAATAGTGATGTTTTTCCAATCAACTGCTTTATCAAGAGGGTTGCCATTTATTTCAAGTTTTTTAATTTTAGGAAGTTCTACGGGAAGCAAATTTTTAGGAATTTTTTTTGGATTATTGTTTTCGTCGTAAATTATTGGAATAGGACACCCCCAATATCTTTGCCTAGAAACTCCCCAATCTTTTAGTCTGAAATTAATTTTTCTTTCCCCTAAATTTTTTTTCTCCAAATAATCAATAGTTTTTGAAACAGATTCGCCGGGGGCTTTTATGCCGTTCAAAAAAGATGAATTAATAATATATCCTGAACCAGTATATGCCTGATCTTTAACCTCATAATTTTCATCATTTAAATTAGGCTTTACTACCGTGTTTATTTTTAATTTATATTTAAGAGCAAAATCTAAATCTCTTTGATCGTGTGCGGGGCAGCCAAAAACAGCACCTAAACCATAATCCATTAAAACAAAATTTGCAAAATATACAGGAACTTTGATTTTCTCATCTAAAGGATTAATTGCGATTAAATCAGTTTTAAAACCAATCTTTTCAGCATTTGCTATAGATGCCTCTGTTGTTCCAGTTGTTGAGCAATCTTTTTTAAATTTTAAAAAATCTTTATTATTTTGATAAAACTTTGCTACTGGATGGTCAATTGATAGAGCCAAAAAAGATAAACCAAACAAAGTATCTGGTCTTGTAGTGAAACACTTAATTTCAGATATTTTTTCTGATTTTTCAATTTGAAAACTCACCTCACAACCAAATGATTTACCAATCCAATTTTTCTGCATTGTCTTTACTTTATTTGGCCATTGATCCAGGATTTTTAAGTTTTCTAATAACTCTTGGGAAAATTTAGTAATATTAAAAAACCATTGATTTAGCTTCTTTCTTTCAACAACAGCACCAGAGCGCCATCCCTTACCATCTATTACTTGCTCATTTGCTAACACAGTTTGATCTGTTGGGTCCCAATTAACATATTGTTCTTTTCTATAAACCAAACCTTTATCATATAGCTCCAAAAAAAATAATTGCTGGTGTTTATAGTATTCTGGATTACAAGTTGAAATTTCTCTATCCCAATCAATTGATAGCCCAAGTCTTTTTAATTGGGATTTCATAGAAGCTATATTAGATTTTGTCCATGTCTCTGGATCAAGATTGTTTTGGCGAGCTGCATTTTCAGCAGGCATTCCAAAAGAGTCCCAACCCATTGGGTGTAAAACGTTATATCCTTGAAGTGATTTGTATCTTGCTAGAACATCTCCTATTGTGTAGTTCCTAACATGTCCCATATGTATTTTTCCAGATGGGTAAGGAAACATTTCTAAACAATAAAACTTTTTTTTACTTCTATCTGTTTTTGTTTTAAAAGACTCATTTTCGATCCAATATTGTTGCCAATATTGTTCTACTTTTTTAAAATTATATCTTTCCACAAAAAAAATTAAAGTTTATTATTTAGCCGTAGGGTCATAGCCTCTGTAAGGTTTGAATTTTTTATCTTTAGTTTGTCTTTCATAAATTGCAGCTTTTTTTAAAATTTCTTTTTTCAATTCATTTACTATTTTTCCAGACTGTTCACTAATAGTACAACTATTTTTGGTATCACATTTTTTATAAAAAACTTTTAGATCTAAAGCATCTGACCTGACTTCATTTGTCAAAAATCTTACTGATACTTTAATACTTTCATTACGCTCTAAACTATCTGAGTACCAATCAGTAATTAAAATACCACCACTGTAATTTGCTGATGCTAGTGGCATAAAGTCAATCGTATCTAGAGCTGCTCTCCATAACTCATTAGAGCTAGCAAATTCAAAATTTCCAGATCCACCTTTACCCTTAAAGTCATCCATAAGTCTAAAACCTTTACCTTCTTCCATATTTTTTTTAACTCTTTCAGCAGGATTTGTAGGTACTTTTCTAGCATCTGCTCCAGGAAATTTTCCATTACAGCCAACTAACAAAAAGCTTAAGAGTACAGAAAAAATAGTAAGTATTTTTAGATTTTTCATTATAAATTAGAATTTATTGCTAAACTTTAGCCTTATATACAATAAAAGTTCTTTTAAAAATTAATAAAATAAAGGCTTTTTTAGGCAAATTTTACATTGTTGTAAATATGCAACACATTAGGTTTTTATGAGTTTTTATAGGATTATTTTGAAAAAAACACTGGGAATTTGCTAGTTATACTGTGTTTATTATTAATAATAAAAAAATAACAATTAACAAAAAGGAACAATATGAACATACTTAAAAAAGTAAGTTTAACTGCTCTTGGAACATCTTTAATCGCTAC
>MDTF01003164.1_pt1 | contig 12514 bp, 10 predicted proteins | sample 811191 | NCBI WGS metagenome assembly MDTF01 (sample SAMN05326649, study PRJNA326480) | marine metagenome | isolation source: seawater | place: Southern Ocean | collected 2011
GATAAATTAAGAGGAGTTTTTCATTGTTTTACCGGAACATTGGACCAAGCCCAAAGAGCTATTGATTTAGGTTTTTTCCTAGGAATAGGAGGAGTGGTAACTTTTAAAAACGGAGGGATAGATAAGTTTTTAAATCAAATTGATTTAAAACATTTAGTATTAGAAACTGATGCGCCTTATTTAGCTCCAGTTCCATTTAGAGGAAAGAGAAATGAAAGCTCTTATATAATTCACGTGGTTGAGAAACTTTCTGAAATTTATGGCCTTTCAAAAGAAGAGATTGCAGATGTAACTACAAAAAATGCAGAAAAAGTATTTGCACTTTAGCTTAAAATATTACTTTTGAGATCTTTTAATAGAGAGGTGGCCGAGTGGTTTAAGGCGCACGCCTGGAAAGTGTGTATACGCCAAAAGCGTATCGGGGGTTCGAATCCCTTCCTCTCTGCAAAATAAGTTTACATAACATTCGTTATAGTATGTAACATGATGATCTGTGATTATCAATACTTTATCTAAAACATTATTTTTATTTCAACTTTTTATATATATTTAACAACTTTAAAAAAATAAAATATAACAAAAAGTTTAAAATATTAAGTAATGAAAAAATTATTATCACTATTAGTACTTGCTGGAGTTTTTTTCTTTAATACAGCTCAATTACATGCACAAGATGAAGCTGCTTCTGATGAAGTTGCACAAGAAGAAGTTATGCAAGAAGAGGCTGTCATGGCTGAAGAGCCTACAGTTGAAGAAGCACCTGCTCAAAGAGGATTTACTCAAGAATTAAAAAATCGTTTTATTGAGGGTGGTCCTGGATTTATGGGAATTGTACTTGCTTGTCTTATTTTTGGATTAGCTATTGCTATCGAAAGAATTATTTACTTAAATCTTGCTACTACAAATTCTCAAAAATTAACTCAAGATGTTGAAGATGCTTTAAAATCGGGTGGAACTGAAGCTGCAAAAGAAATATGTAGAAACACTTCTGGACCTGTAGCCTCGATTTTCTATCAAGGTTTAGACAGAGCTGGTGAAGGAGTTGAGAGTGCTGAAAAAGCAGTTGTTGCTTATGGTGGTGTTCAAATGGGACAATTAGAAAAAAATGTTTCATGGATATCTTTATTTATTGCTTTAGCTCCAATGTTAGGTTTCATGGGAACTGTAATTGGTATGATTCAAGCCTTTGATAAAATTCAAGCGGCAGGGGATATGCAACCATCACTTGTTGCAGGTGGAATTAAAGTAGCGCTTTTAACTACAGTTTTTGGACTGGTAGTAGCTATTATTCTTCAAATATTTTACAATTATATAATTTCTAAAATTGACAGTATAGTTAATGACATGGAAGACGCGTCAATAACTCTTATTGATATTTTAGTAGCACATAAAAAATAATTAATATGAATTATCAAAAACTAACTAACTACTTAGTAGTAGTTCTTGGAATTTTAGGACTTGGGTTATTGTTAGCTATTCTCTTTCAAGGAGACGATACTATTGAAATGAATGCTTTGCAAGGAGATTTTGGAAGCGTTTCATATATTATATACTTAGCTCAATTAGTTTTAGCAATTGCTGTTTTTCTTTCGCTTGGTTTTTCTTTGAAAAATTTAGCATCTGACAAACAAAAAATGATAAGCTCATTAAAAGCTATCGGAGCATTTCTAACTGTATTAGTTGTTGCTTATCTTTTTTCATCTGGTGAAGAAACTCCACTTCAAGACGGAGAAGTTCTTTCTGCATCTGGTGCTAGATGGGTAGAAACAGGTATTCGTATGTTTTACTTTTTAACTGTTATTGCTGTGTGCGCTATGATATCTGGTTCTGTTAGAAAACTAATAAAGAAATAAGATGGCAAGAAAATCACCTGAAGTTAATGCTGGATCGATGGCAGATATTGCTTTCTTGCTACTAATATTTTTTTTAGTAACAACAACAATAGAAACTGATTCGGGTATCAATAGAAAACTTCCTCCAATGGATGAAATCGTTGATCCACCCGTAATTAAAGAAAGAAACATATTCACTGTTGTTGTTAATAAGAACAATATGATTCTAGTTGAAGAAAAAATAATGGATTTATCTAATTTAAGAAACTCAGCTGCAAAGTTTTTAGATAACGGTGGTGGTATTGGTGAAGAAGAATGTTCATACTGTGAAGGTGAAAAAGACAGATCTTCATCTGATAATCCTGAAAAAGCTATAATTTCGCTTAAGAGTGATAGAGAGACTGACTATAAAGTTTACATTTCTGTTCAAAACGAACTCGTTGCTGCTTACAATGTTTTAAGGGATCGTGAGTTCACTAAGAAATTTCCAAACGAAAGAATGTCTTTTGTTGAAGCTAATAAGATGTACTCTGATCCAAGAACAATTGTTAAGGTCAAAAAAAGTCTTAAGCCTAAACTGGATGAAATTAAAAAAATGTTCCCTCAAAAATTATCTGAGGCTGAACCAAATAAAAAGTAAATAAATTATGTCAAAGTTTAAAAAGAAAAAAGGAGGGGAGTTACCTGCGATTTCTACTGCATCACTTCCTGATATTGTATTTATGCTTTTGTTTTTCTTTATGGTTGCTACTGTAATGAGAGATAATACTTTAATGGTTGATAATAAACTACCAGCTGCAGATCAAGTTCAAAAACTTGACAAAAAAGATCGTGTTATTTACATTTATGCAGGTAAGCCAAGTTCTAGATACAAAACTAAATATGGAAATCAAGCCAAAATTCAGTTAAATGATAAATTTTCAGTTGTTTCAGATGTAGGTGCTTACATACTTGCTGAAAGAGCTACAAAACGTGAGGAGCTTCAAAACGTTCTAACAACTGCTTTGAAAGTAGATGGAGAAACTAATATGGGTCTAATCTCAGACATAAAACAAGAATTAAGAAAGGTTAATGCTTTGAAAATTAATTACACAACCAGAATTGGTAACTATACTCAAAATTATTAATCAATCTATTTTATAAACTTTAAAAAGCATCCTTTTAGGGTGCTTTTTTTATTTATAATAAGTTAAATTTGAGCTTATGAGATATTTCATTTCATTTTTACTTGTAATTAATTTTCTTGTGAGTTATTCGCAGACAAGTGATGTAGATAACAACTATCTAGAAGATCAGTTTTATTTAGGATTGTATTACAGCACTCTTACAAGTTCACCAGAAAATTTTAACCAAAATAAATTTTCAAGTACTTTAAATTTTGGATTTATTAGGGACATACCTTTCAATAAACAAAGGAATTTTGGCGTTGGTTTAGGCGCTGGATTATCGTTAAGCTCATCGAGTAGTAATTTAAAACTTAGTGAATTAAATAATGTTATTAGTGGCGAAATAGTAAGTGGTGAAGATTTTACAAAAAACAAGTGGAATACTTCTAGTATTGAAATTCCATTTGAGATTAGATGGCGTACATCAACTCCTAATAACTATAAATTTTGGAGAGTTTATTTTGGTGTTAAAACTAGTTATTTGCTCAAAAGTAAATACAAATTTGAATCGATTAATACTAATTACTCTATCCAAACTCTTCCTCTAAGAAAAACTCAATCAGGGTTAACCGTAAATGCTGGTAATAATACCTGGAATTTGGGACTTTATATGGGCTTGAATCCGATTTTCAATAAAGAATTTGGTCAAAATAACCCTGAAATAAAAGATTTAAAAGAGTTTAAGCTTGGGCTAGTCTTTTATATTTTATGATTTTTTACCCTATAAAGCTTATTAATTCCTCAAGTAATCGCTATAAAATCTTATAGTTTTACAATTTTATTTATATTTACAAGATTATATGTTTACAAAACAACCAATAAAAATTAAAACAAACTTTATTATGAAAAGAATTTTGTCAATGATTGCTGTACTTTTTAGTACTATTATTTTTGCACAAACAACCGTAACTGGATCTGTTAGTGATGAAAATAACAACCCAATCCCTGGTGCTAATGTTGTTTCTGGTGATACAACAGGTACAGTTGCTGATTTTGATGGTAATTTTTCACTTTCTGTGGATCAAATGCCTCCATTTTCAATTACTGTTTCCAGTGTTGGTTTTGACTCTGTTACATTAAATGTCACAGCATCAAACTTAAATTTCAATGTTCAGTTAACGGAATCTCAAAATTTACTTGATGAGATCGTTGTTTCAGCTTCAAGAATAGCTGAGAGATTATTTGATTCTCCTGTGACAATTGAAAAATTTGACTATAAAGATATTGCTCAATCTACTGGAGCTGATTTTTACAGTAGTTTAGAGGGACTTAAAGGAGTTCAGATTAACTCTGGAGGGTTATTTCTTCAACAAGTAAATACTAGAGGTTTCTCAACTGTATACAACAATGGTTTTGTTCAATTAGTTGATGGGATGAACAATGAAGCTCCTGGTTTAGGATTTTCTGCAGGTAACTTACTTGGTATTCATGAATTAGATATTCAAAGTGTAGAATTAATGCCTGGAGCTGCTTCAGCTTTATATGGTGCTAATGCTACTAAAGGTATTTTATTTATGAACAGTAAAAGTCCATTTGATTTTCAAGGAGTAAGTGCTACATACAAGCACGGTATTACTTCTCAAGAAGCAGCTGGTGAAAACGATTATTATGACTTTGCTTTTAGAGCTGCTAATAAATTTAGTGACAAATTCGCTGCTAAAATTACTGTAAGTTATCAAGAAGGTGAAGACTGGCATGCAGTTGATTACAGAGACATCAACCATTTAGAAGGTCGTTATATTGATGGATCTGTTGAAGCTCAAAATCCAAGAGATTTTCCTGACTATGACGGTGTAAATGTATATGGTGATATTGGTCAGAGATTTGATATGACTGGTGCTTTTAGAGCAGCTGTTATTCCATCTTTAGTTAGCCAAGGATTATTATCTCCTGCAGGTGCTGCTCAAGTAAACTATATTTTTGCAAATCTATCGCCAAATTTCTTTGGAAATTATCAAATTAATGCAAGTGGATACAACGAAGTTGATTTAATTGATAACAAAGCTTCAAGTTTTAAAACAGATATAGCTTTTCACTACAAGCCAACTGAAGATTCAGAGCTTATTTTGAATTCTAAAATTGGTAATGGTAACACTATGTTACATGCAACTAATAGAAACCAGATGAAAAACTTTGGCCTTCAACAACATAAGATTGAATACAAAAACAGAAATTTAGGTTTAAGATTCTACCATACTGCTGAAAATTCAGGAAATACTCATGATGTATCTGCTTTAGGTGCTGTGATGACAATTGCTCAGCCAGGTGGTCTTAACGCATATTTTGGAAATTACATAAATAATTACTTTACTAATCTTCCTGGTGTTGTAGATCCTAATCCAATAGTTGGATTAAACACTATGATCTATTACGCGCAGTTCGGTTATACTCTAAATGACATTATTGGAAAAGGTGGTGATTTAGGTGTTCATGCAGGTGCGAGAAAAGCTGCTGATGCTAATATGTTAGTTCCTGGATCTTCTGCCTGGAATACTGCTTACGAAAGAGCTGTTAATAACGGTATAGACGTTTTTGCTGGTGGTGCAGGTATATTAGATACATCACAGTCAAATAGTTTTGAGGTTGATTATAACTTACAAGACCTAGTTGATGGAGTTGATGTTATAATTGGTGCTTCATATAGAGATTATATTTTAAGATCTAATGGAACGCTATTTACTGATTATGATGCTCCTATTGAATTTACTGATATGGGACTTTATGCTCAAGCTCAAAAATCTATCTTAGGCGGAGCGGTTAAATTAACTGGATCGATGAGATATGATAAAAGTGAGTTTTTTGAAGGAACTGTAACTCCAAGAATAGGCGCGCTTATTAGTCTTTCAGAAAATCAAAATATTAGAGTTTCTTACCAAACAGGATTCCAAAATCCAGCTGCTCAAGACCAGTACATCGGTCTAGATATAGGTCAAGCTGTATTAATGGGTTCATCTCCTGATAATGTTGATAGATTTAACATGAAATTAAGAGGTGCCTCTGGAAACTCTTACAATGTTAATGGAAATCAAGTAAAAATGAATTCTTATACTTTAGCTTCAGTACAAGCTGGCGCTCCAGTTGCTGCAGGTGATTTAGGGAATGTTGGTCCTCAAAACGTTAAATCATTTGATTTAGGATATAGAGTTAATGGAAAGAAAACAGCTTTAGATATTAATGCTTACTATACTAAGTGGGATAACTTTATTTCTGCTGTTAGTGTTATTACTCCCCTATACGGAAGTGCTTCTACCATGATGGGAATGTACGCATTATCTCAAGGAGACTATAAAGTATTTAGTTACGATGCTAATACTGATGAAATTGTTAATACATACGGAGTTAGTGCAGGATTTGAAACTAGTATTTTAAATACTTTTGATTTAAGCGGAACTTATTCCTACAATAAAATGCAGTTTGAAAATTCAAATTCAGATTACGAATCTGGTTTTAACACACCTGAAAATAGAGTAGTGTTAACTCTTGGTTCAGCTAAATTAGCTGAGAATTTCTCTTTCAATGTTACTGCTAAATACCATGATAATTTCATGTGGGAGCAGTCAGGTTTTCAAGATGCTATGATTCCTGCTAAAACTACTTTTGATGCTGCAATGCTATTTCAATTACCAAGTTTAAACTCTAGAGTTAAAATTGGTGGAACTAATTTAGGTGGTGAAGAATATTTCGCTATGGCTGGTTCTGGTGCAATTGGAAGTCAATTCTATGTTGGATTTACTATAAATCCATAACAGATAATATAATGTTAATAAAAAGGCGACTTAGGTCGCCTTTTTTTATATAAAAAATTATAGAATTTAACTCATAAAATTTTATATTTGCCTCATTAAAATTTAAATACTAAATAATGTCAAATTCTATAGGTAAAGTTTCTCAAATTATGGGACCTGTTGTAGATGTAACTTTCGATACATCTTCAAATAATCTTCCTAAAATCTATGATTCTCTTGAAATAAAAAAACAAGACGGATCTATTCTAGTTCTTGAAGTTCAATCTCACGTTGGTGAAGATGTTGTTAGAACTATTTCAATGGATTCAACTGATGGATTAGCAAGGGGGGTTGAAGTACTTGCCACAGGAAATTCGATTCAAATGCCTATTGGAGATGATGTTTATGGTAGATTATTTAATGTAATTGGAGATTCTATTGATGGTTTAGGAGATTTACCAAAAACTGGTAAGGATGGCCTTTCTATTCACAGAGAAGCTCCTGATTTTGATCAGTTGTCAACTTCTACCGAAGTTTTATTTACGGGAATTAAAGTAATCGACTTAATAGAGCCATATGCAAAAGGTGGTAAAATTGGATTATTTGGTGGAGCCGGAGTTGGTAAAACTGTTTTGATTCAAGAATTAATTAACAACATTGCAAAAGGTCACGGAGGATTATCTGTTTTTGCTGGTGTTGGAGAAAGAACAAGAGAAGGGAATGACCTTTTAAGAGAAATGCTTGAATCAGGAATTATAAAATACGGAGAAGAATTTGATAAATCCATGGAAGAAGGAGGATGGGATTTAAGCAAAGTAGATAAAAAAGCATTGAAGGAATCAAAAGCAACATTTGTTTTTGGTCAAATGAATGAACCACCTGGAGCACGTGCTAGAGTTGCTTTATCAGGACTTACTATGGCAGAATATTTTAGAGATGGAGCTGGTGATGGTCAAGGTAAAGATGTTTTGTTTTTCGTAGATAATATATTTAGATTCACTCAAGCTGGTTCTGAGGTTTCTGCACTACTTGGAAGGATGCCATCAGCTGTTGGTTATCAACCTACTTTAGCCACAGAGATGGGTGCGATGCAAGAAAGAATTACTTCAACTAAAAACGGTTCTATTACATCTGTTCAGGCTGTATACGTTCCTGCAGATGATTTAACTGATCCTGCTCCCGCAACTACTTTTGCTCACTTAGATGCAACTACAGTACTTTCTAGAAAAATAGCTGAACTAGGGATTTATCCTGCTGTTGATCCATTAGATTCAACATCAAGAATTTTAGCTCCAGATATTATTGGAGATGATCACTATAATTGTGCTCAAAGAGTAAAAGAATTATTACAAAAATATAAAGAACTCCAGGATATTATTGCAATTCTAGGAATGGAAGAATTATCTGAAGAAGATAAGCTATCTGTATACAGAGCTAGAAAAGTACAAAGGTTTTTATCTCAACCTTTCCATGTTGCTGAACAGTTTACTGGTATCCCAGGTGTATTAGTTGATATTAAAGACACAATTAAAGGTTTTAATATGATTATGGATGGTGAATTAGATAATCTGCCTGAAGCTGCTTTTAACCTTAAAGGAACGATTGAAGAAGCTATTGAAGCTGGAGAGAAAATGTTAGCTGAAGCTTAAAATCATATTATGCAATTAGAAATAGTAAGTCCTGAAAGTACTTTGCTTACCGCTAACGTGGATTCTGTTTTAGTTCCTGGAACTGACGGATCTTTTCAAATGTTGGATAATCACGCCCCAATAGTTTCAACTTTAATATCTGGTAAAATAAAAATATTAGGAGAATTTGAAAACTCAGATGAATTATCAGATCTGTTTTCAGTTGTAAGTCCTAAAGAAATTCATCTTACAGTTAGTTCAGGCGTTGTTGAGATGAAAGAAAATAAAGTCATTATATTAACTGACTAGTTTCTATTTTTTTTCTTAATCTTTTTATATGAAAAAAGTTTTTGCACTTTTAATATTGTTATTAAGTAACATATCTGTTTCTCAAGATCAAACCACTAATTTGGATGAAGTAGTAGTATTATCTACAAAGATAGATTTGCCTTTTTCTAAAAATTTTAGAACAGTTAAAATTATTAGCTCTAATGATATTAAAAATAGTCCTGCAACTAATATTTCTGATTTACTTCAAGAAATTACAGGAATCGATGTTAGAAGAAGAGGCGTTGGAGGAGTTCAAGGTGATCTTTATATAAGAGGGGGTGGATTTGATCAGACTTTGCTTTTAGTTGATGGAATGAAAATGGATGATGTTCAGACAGGACATCATACCTTAAACATGATCCTTCCTCTGTACTTAATTGAAAGAATAGAAATTATTAAAGGCCCCGCTGCAAGAATTTTTGGTCAAAACGCTTTTAATGGTGCAATTAATATAGTTACTAAAGATTTTGTTGGGGAGAATGATTCCATTGAGATGAATCTAAATGAACTTTCTTACGGTTCATTTGAACAAAAAAACATTTCATTATCAACTAAGATTACAACAAAAAATATAAAATCTCTTATTAGCTATTCAGGAAATAGATCGGATGGATATAGACACAATACTGATTTTAAAAGAAATAATTACTTTGTAAAAACTTCTTTTAATACTAATAATTCACCAGTTGATGTAATTGCCTCTTTTAATGAGAATAAGTTTGGTGCTAACGGGTTTTATGCTAGTCCCAGTGCGACAGAACAGTACGAAGAAACTCAAGCCAGTTTATTAGGTATTACCACAACTATAAACTCTGAAAAGCTATCAATTAGTCCTAAATTATATTGGAGGCGCGGTCAAGACGAGTACATATACATAAGAGATAATCCTTCTGTTTATAGAAATCTGCATAAAACCAATAAAGTTTCTGCAGAACTAAGTGGTTCTTATTTTTCAAAGTCAGGTGTTACAGGATTTGGTATTGATTTATCTACTGTAAACATTTCAAGTAATAATTTAGGTGAACATAACCGAACTACAATTAATCTTTTTGCTGATCATACGTTTAAATTGTTAGACGAAAAACTATTTGTATCTCCTGGAATCGCTCTTAGTTATTTTTCTGATATGTCTTTTCATTCCTTTCCTGGAATTGATTTGGGATATAACGTGAGTTCAGATTTTAAAATATACAGTAATATTGGTAAAACTTATAGAATACCAACATATACAGATTTATATTACAGTGATAGAACAACAGTTGGTAATGAAAATTTAAATCCCGAATCTGCAACTTCAACTGAATTGGGTCTAAAATACAACTCTTCTAATTTCAAATTCTCTGCTGCATTGTTTAATAGAAATGCAAAAAATATAATTGATTATGTAAAGAAAAATGAGGATGATTTGTGGAAAGCAGAAAATATAGGTTCTTTAACGACTAAAGGATACGAATTAGATATATCATATAGCTTTAAAAGTTCTTATAACATGTCAAATGTTAATTCAATTAGTGTTGGTTACACTAACATTAAAGACGATAATTATATAAGCGATATTAATTTTTCAAGGTATTCGCTTAATTCATTAAAACACCATTTTACCTCAAAATTTAATCTAAATTATTTAAAGAATATTAATCATTCAATTGTATATAAATATGCTGAAAGATCAGACAGGTCTAATTACTCTGTCTTAGATTCAAAAATCATGTATAAAAAAGGATTATATATTTATATAAATAATATTTTGGATGAGGTTTACTCGGAAACTAATCTAGTCCCAATGCCAGGAACAAGTTTTTTAGTTGGCTTTAATTTTGGAATAGACTAGTTCCCCTGATAAGTAAGTTTTTAACACTTTAGTTTTTGGAGTTTCACTTGCTTCAGTCTTCATTATATCTCTATCAATAATTATAAAATCAGCAAATTTATCCTTTTCAATACTTCCCTTTTCATTTTCTTCAAAATTTAAGTAAGCGGCCCAAATGGTCATTCCTTTCAAAGTTTCTTCTCTAGAAAGGGCATTCTCAAACTCGAATCCATCTTCAGGATAATCGTTTAAATCTTTTCTAGAAATAGAGGCATAGAATGTGTGAAATGGATTTACTTTTTCAACTGGAAAATCTGTCCCAAGTCCGATAACTTTTGATTTTTCAAGCAGTGCTTTGTATGCATAGGCACCTTTTATACGTTCAGCTCCAATTCTATCTTCAGCCCAGTACATGTCACTGGTAGCGTGAGTAGGCTGAACAGAGGGTAATATTTTTTCATTATAGCCGCCTATATCATTTAAATCTATTATTTGTGAGTGTTCTATTCTCCATCTTGGATCTATTTTATTTTCTAGAACTTTGGAGTAGGTGTCAATTAAAAGATTTATTGTTGAATCTCCTATAGCGTGTGTGTTCATTTGAAAATTAGCTTTTGCTAATTTGTTTGCTAAATCTTCAATATTATCTGCGCTTGTTACGAGTTTTCCATAATTATGTTTATCATCAGAGTAGGGTTGTTTTAGAGTAGCACCTCTTGAACCAAGAGCTCCATCACCATATACTTTCACAGACCTAACATTTAATGAATTTGTTTTAATAGGACCATTTTCTAAAAAATAATTAACATCATTTTCTAAATTACTTATCATAGCATATACTCTCATTTTTAAGAGCTTCTTTTTTTGTAAACTATCAATAAGTAGAATAATATCTTTAGAAAGTCCAGCATCGTCAACTGTTGTTAAACCATTTTGAAAACATATTTTTTGAGCACTCATTAAAGCTTTTACTTTATTTTCTAATGAAATTTCTCCAAAAGCATTATCAATTATAGACATTGGGCCGTCGATAAGAACCCCTGTTAGTTTTCCTTTTTTAGAAAGAAGTGTTCCGTTATTTGATTTTGTATTAATATTAATTCCTGCTATATCTAAAGCTTTTTGATTTACTAAGTAAGCATGTCCATCGATTCTTTCTAATATTACAGGTGTATCGGGATAAAGTAAATCCAATTTATTTTTATCAGGGAACTCTTTAACTTCCCAGTCGTTTTGATCCCAGCCTCTTCCTCTAATTATATTTTTATTGTCTTTTAATGAAATTTTTTCTAAAATTTCATTAAGAGAATTAGTCCCAGTTAAATCAATTACACTCTGATTTAATCCAAGTCCATAAAAGTGACAGTGGGCATCGATAAGTCCTGGCAGAACAGTAAATCCTTTAAGATCTATTTTTTTAGTTGTTTTATATTTTGAAAGAATTTCGTTATTACCAACATCAATGAATTTTCCGTCTTTTACAGCAAATGCATTTGCTGTATCAAAATCACTATTGACAGTGTATATATTTCCATTAAAGGCTATGTAATCAACCGATTTTTTACAACTTTGCAGCACTGCAGTAAATGCTAATAAAATGATAATCAGATTATTTGATTTGATTGATTTTTTCATAAATTAAATTTGTTTCCCATCCTCGATACATTAAGTATGAGAGAATTTTTTTCTTTTTATTGATTTGACTTAAGTGATCTAAAGATGCTAATTTTTTATTAAACAGATTCTCTAATTTATTTTTGTAGTCTTTTTCATCAATTTCTTTTAAACCTTCTTTTATGTTATAGCTTGATACATTTCTACTTTTTAGTTCTAATATAATTTTTCTTTTGCCCCAGTTTTTAATTTTAAATTTCCCCCTTACAAAACTTTTACTAAATCTAGTTTCGTTTAAATAATTCTCATTAATTAATTTTAAAATTATTTGTTCATTAACCTCTGGAATTACATCATATGTTTTTAATTTTTTTTCAACCTCATTGTGGCATCTGTCTTGGTACGAACA
>MDTF01006012.1_pt1 | contig 12510 bp, 13 predicted proteins | sample 811191 | NCBI WGS metagenome assembly MDTF01 (sample SAMN05326649, study PRJNA326480) | marine metagenome | isolation source: seawater | place: Southern Ocean | collected 2011
TCTTTTGTATTGATTTTTTTAGGTCAGTTTGACCTATAATAACTTTATAAATATTCTTATCACTTTCATTGTTAGACTTTCCAAGACCAGTTGTGGCGTTACCTTGTGGATCTAAATCTATTACTAAAATTTTCTTTCCAAGTTGAGCCAGAGCAGTTGAAAGGTTAACTACAGTTGTTGTTTTACCTACTCCACCTTTTTGATTTATTACAGAAATTATTTTTTTCATTTTATTTTTTAATTTCCAGTATTATTATTTTTGAATCTGGACTGGTAATACTTTTTTCTAAACTATAACTATAATTTAAATTTTTGTTAAGGTTTTTTATCTCTTCTTCTGCATTTCTACCCTTAAGAATGATAAGTTTGTGGTTAACTTTGACTATTTCACGTGAAATACGAATATGTTCTTCAAGCTTTTTGAATGCTCTTGAAACTATATAATTACTGCTAATATTATGAGAACTATAATCATTATCAAATATATCGGCATTTATATTGAGTTTTTGACATAAAGACAATAAAAACTTAATTTTTACTCTAGATTTTTCATAAAGTTTCACGTGAAATTTAGTATTTCTATTGAATATAGCTAGAACTATACCTGGAAAACCAGCACCCGTACCCATATCTGATAAACTAAATCCATCCTTAAAATCAATAAATTTAACTAGCTGGGCTGAATCTAATACGTGCCTATCCCATATATTCTCTTCGGTCGATTTAGAAATTAAATTAAATTTTTGATTATATTGGATTACTTCTTTGCAGAATACATCGAGCTTATATAAGGCATCCTGACTAAATTTTAGTTTATTTAATAGTATGGAGTGAACTTCTTTTTCTGTCATTAAGCAGATACTTTATATCTGCTTTTCTTTATGAATGCTAAAAGAATAATAGCTGCGGCGGGGGTTACACCGTCAATTCTTAAAGCCTGACCAAGGGTTCTAGGTTTTATCAATTTTAGCTTAGATTTAATTTCATTGGAAAGGCCGCTAAAACTTTCATAGTCAATATTGCCTGGTATGGATATAGATTCATCTTTTTTAAAAGCAGCAATATCGTGACTCTGCCTTTGTAAATATCCTGAGTAATGAGCATCTATTTCTACTTGTTCATCAATGCCTTTCTCAAAATGGGGTATATTATCCCATATTTTTCTTAGTTTCTGAAGTGTAACCCCCATCTGTGACAAAACCTCAATACCGTTTCTTTTAACTCCATCCATTGCAATTTTGACAGAATGTTTAGCCGCTGCATTAGGGGATATTAAATTAGACTGTAAAGCATCATAAACACATATTAATTTTTTTTGTTTATTTAAAAAAATTTTTTCCCTAAAGGTTTTAACTAAATTAATTTTAATACCAAGAGGTGTTAGTCTTTGATCTGCGTTATCAGCTCGCAGTGAAAGTCTGTACTCTGCTCTTGATGTAAACATTCTGTAGGGTTCGGATACACCTTTGGTAATTAAGTCATCAATCATAACACCAATATAAGATTCCGACCTATCTAGTATAAATTCTTTTTCATCTTTTACTTTTAATGCTGCGTTAATGCCTGCTATTAAACCTTGAGACGCAGCTTCTTCGTACCCTGTTGTTCCATTTATTTGACCGGCTAAAAATAAGGATTTGATTTTTTTTGTCTCAAGGGTAGGTTTTAATTCCCTAGGATCCACATAATCATACTCGATTGCGTATCCTGCTCTAACCATCTTAACTTGCTCTAAACCTTTGATTTTAATCAACATTTGTAGTTGAATTTCTTCTGGAAGCGAGGTAGATATGCCATTTGGGTAAATAGTATTGTCATTTAAACCTTCTGGTTCTAGAAAAATTTGATGCCGTTCTTTTTCTTTAAACTTTACAATCTTATCTTCTATGGACGGGCAGTATCTTGGCCCAACACCTTTAATGTTTCCAGAGTACATTGCACTCAAATGTATATTGTCATTTATTATTTTGTGAACTTCATTATTTGTGTGGGTAATACCACATGAGATTTGTTTATTATTTACTTTATTAGTTAAAAAAGAAAAAAAATAAGGGTCGGCATCTGCGGCTTGCATTTCTATTTCGTTGTAGTCAATGGTTGTACCATCTAAACGGGGCGGTGTTCCTGTCTTAAGTCTACCAAGTTTAATATTATATTTTTTTAACTGTTCGCTTAAGCCAGTTGAGGGCTTTTCATTAAATCTCCCAGCTGGTATTTGTTTCTCACCAATATGTATTAGTCCGTTTAAAAAAGTTCCTGTAGTCAAAATTAATTGTTTACAGAAAATTTGTTTATCACTCTCGCAAATGAATCCTATTACTTTGTCATTATTGTTATCAAATAAAAACTTAATAACTGGATCGGCTACTACTGTTAGGTTTTTATAGTTTAATAAAATCTTTTGCATATGTTCTTTGTAAAGAGCTCTATCTGATTGTGTTCTTGGTCCACGCACAGCTGGACCCCTACTTCTGTTTAATAATCTAAATTGAATACCTGATTTATCAGTTACTGTACCCATTACGCCATCCAGAGCATCTATCTCCCTAACAAGATGACCTTTACCTAAACCACCTATGGCCGGATTACATGACATTTCACCTATGGTTTGTATTTTATGTGTGAAAAGAGCTGTATTTACACCCATTCTAGCAGATGCTGCTGCAGCCTCACATCCAGCATGTCCACCGCCAATAACCACTACATCAAAGTTCATATCACTCATTAACTAAATGTATTACTCTATAAAAAATTTACAAGATCTAATTTGAACTATTTGCCTATGCAAAAATCTTTGAAGATGGAATCGAGAATTTCTTCAACATCCACTTTTCCTACTATTGCACCCAAGTGTCTTGTTGCTAATCTAAGATCTTCTGCTGCTATTTCTATATCTTTGTTTTGGTCTCTTTTCAGAAAATTATTTATTTCATTTAGACAGTCGTTTAATTTAGTTCTATGTCTTTCTCTTGTTACCAAAACATTATTTGTTGTTGTAAATTTACTGCTTAGTTTTTCTTTTATTTTTTCTGTCAACTCAATAATATTTTTATTATTTTTTACGGATATTAATACGACAGGTGTTTTCTTAAAATTATGATTTTGTTGATTGTTAACATCAGATTTGTTTAAAACAACAATACAATTATCATCAATCAAATTTTCGATTTTAGGGTCAATAATTTGCGAAGAATTATCGATTACAATTAAACTCAAATCAGATTCTTTAGATCTGTTTATTGCCAGCGAAATTCCTTTTTTTTCAATTAGATTTTGGGAATCCCTTATCCCTGCCGTGTCAGCTAATATAACTGGATAACCATCAATATTTAGATATACTTCTATAATATCCCTGGTAGTTCCTTTTTCCTCCGAAACAATAGCTGCCTCTCTTTTGGACAGCAAGTTCAATAGTGATGACTTACCAGCATTTACCTCTCCAACTATAGAGACTCTAAAGCCATTTCTAATTTTTTCTCCCACTTTTTGATCTTCCAAAATTTTTTTAATATCTGTCCGCACTGCTTTAATTGATTTTTGAACTTCTTTTAAAACACTTTCTGGAAGATCGTCCTCTGCAAAATCAATTTTTGCCTCAATGTAGGCTAATGATTTAATAAGTTTTTCTCTTAAATCGTTATAATAACTTGAGGCTTTTCCCTGCGTTAACTTTACGGCCTGTAATCTTTGCATCTCGGTCTCAGAATTAATTAAATCTCCAATACTTTCGGCCTCTATAAGGTCGATTTTGTTATTTAGGAACGCTATTTTAGTAAATTCACCTGCCTCTGCTAATCTACAATTATCTTGTTCTGACAAGACCCTTAAAAAGTAAAAGATAACTGCGTTACCTCCATGTATATGAAATTCAACTAAATCATCTCCAGTGAAGCTGTTTGGACTAGGAAATGATAGTAGCAGACCTTCATCTATTAAAGTGTTGTTAGATGGATCGTAAAATTTACATAGGTTTGTTTCTTTAGATTTCAAAATTTTTTTTTGAGTTATTAATTCTGATATTTTTAGTGCGTTTTCTCCAGATAATCTAATTATTGCTATTCCGGAAGGACCTCTACCAGATGAGAGTGCGTAAATATTCATGTCTATATTATTAATAACACAGAAGTAGATTGTAAAAGTTTAAAAAAATTAGTTGGTCTTATTCATGGACTCAAAGAAATCTGCATTATTCTTTGTATTTTTAAGTTTTGATATTAAAAATTCTATACCATCCATGGTGCCCATCGGGCTTATGATTCTTCTTAGAACGTTCATTTTCGATAAATCGTCTTTTTCAAAAAGAAGCTCTTCTCTTCTTGTTCCTGATCGAGTTATATCTAGAGCAGGGTAAATACGCTTATCTGCAACTTTTCTATCAAGAATTAGCTCGCAATTCCCAGTTCCTTTAAATTCCTCGAAAATTACTTCATCCATTCTTGAACCAGTATCGACCAAAGCGGTTGATATAATCGTTAATGAACCACCTTCTTCAATATTTCTTGCGGCACCAAAAAATCTTTTTGGTCTCTGTAGGGCATTTGCATCAACACCTCCAGTTAGAACTTTTCCTGAGCTTGGAATAACTGCGTTGTAAGCTCTCCCTAATCTTGTTATGGAGTCCAATAAAATTACAACATCTTTTTTATGTTCGACTAATCTTTTTGCTTTTTCAATTACCATTTCGGCTACGGCAACATGTCGAGTGGCCGGTTCGTCAAATGTTGAACTAACAACTTCACCTTTTACAGATCTTTGCATGTCTGTAACTTCTTCCGGTCTTTCATCAATTAAAAGTACCATTAGGTAACACTCTGGGTGGTTTGTTGTTATAGATTGAGCAATATTTTGTAAAATTATAGTTTTTCCTGCACGTGGAGGTGAAACAATTAAGGCTCTTTGTCCTTTTCCGATAGGACTAACGAGGTCGATTAATCTCGCTGTGTTATCTGGTTTTTTTTCTACTATTTCCGATTCAGTTTCTAGGGTTATTCTTTTATTTGGATAAAGCGGCGTTAAGTTATCAAAAGCAATTTTATTACGACCTTTTTCGGGTTCTTCAAAATTAATTTTAGTAACTTGAAGTAAAGCAAAATATCTTTCTGCATCTTTTGGAGATCTAATCTCACCCTCAACTGTATCACCGGTTCTTAAACCAAATCTTCTAATTTGACTTGGGCTGACATAAATATCATCTGGGCCCGGCAAATAACTAGACTCCATTGCTCTTAAAAAACCAAAACCATCCGGTAGTAACTCTAAAACTCCTTGACCTGTGATTTTTTCTTTTTTTTCAGCAAGTTTCTTTAATATAGCAAAAAGGATTTCTTGTTTCCTTAGTGTGCTGGGATTTTCGATTCCAAGTTCTTCAGCTTGCACAATAAGTTCTGCAGGATTTCTTTTTTTTAATTCTTGTAGGTTCATAGGATTGTTTAATCTTTGAGGTATGTATGAAGAAATATAAGTGTTTTTGTTAATATTTCAAGCCTTATAATGGCTTGAACACAACAACAAATATAATAGCTATTAGAAGCAAAGTGGGGACTTCATTTATTATCCTATAAAATTTAGAGGAATATTTACTGTTATTTTGGCTAAAATCTTTAAGACAATGAAAAAGAAATAAATGGTAGATAGTTAAAAGCAACACCATTATGAGTTTTAATTGAAGCCACAGGTTCCATAAGTTTTCTATTCCTATAGTGTGGATTAGTAGTAGTCCAAACAACCAAGATAAAAACATGGCCGGATTCATGATGTAAAAAAAAAGTCTCTTCTCCATTAAAATAAAAGTTTTTTTTATTTCATTGGTGCCATGCATTTCCGCATGGTAAACAAATAATCTAGGTAAATAAAGCAAACCTGCCATCCAAGAAATAACTGAAATTAAATGTAAAGATTTAAATAAAAGATAATAATTCATGTCTTATATACTTTTCAATCTTGGGCATTTTTTAAATTTTTCAAGACATCTTATTGACGACGTGAAAATCTCACCTTTGCTAGCTGAAAGAATGCTTGATTTTAAAGAATGGATAAAATGTTCGTTAACAGTAACAGCTGGAACACGAACATAATTTTTAGATCCGTTTTCTATTGCAAGTTTTTTATATTCGATATCAAGCTCTACTAATGTTTCAGAATGTTCAGAAACAAATGCCACGGGCACAACAATTATGATTTTTTTTTTTTGCGCTTCTTGTTTAATGACTTTTTCTGTAGAAGGACCTATCCACTTTAAAGGTCCAACACGACTTTGATAGCTTAAAATATAATTTAAATTTTTTATTGATAATTTTTTTACTAGATCGCTAACTGTATTTTCAACTTGCCACTGATAAGGATCGCCTTGTTTGATTTTATTTTCTGGTAAACCGTGCGCTGAGAAAATTAAAATTGTTTCTGATAGTTTGTTTAAGTTAATTTTTTCTTTAATTAAATTGGCATATGATAAAATAAAATTTTTCTCTGTCGGATAGCAACAGATAGTTTTAGTTTTTATATTAACTTTTTCTTGCACACAAATATCCGTCCATTCTTTAATTGACGATCCTGAAGTAGCATTAGAATATTGAGGATAAAGAGGAAGTAGAATAATTTGTTGCGGATTGAATATTTTTACTTTTTTAACGACTTCTTTTGCTCTGGGATACCAGCATCGCATGACTATAAAACATTTGTATTCGTCGATTTCTTGTTTTAGAGCCTCCTCTATTGCATCTGATTGCCTTTGCGTTTCTTCTAATATTGGTGATTTACCGCCCATTTCAGCATATATAGCTTTTGCAACAGGAGTTCTTCTTTTAGAGATAAACTTGGCTAACGGATACCTTATAATTTTTGGTAAGCTTATGATTGCTGGATCATTAAACAAATTAAATAAAAAAGGTTCAACGGCATTAAGACTATCTGGACCACCAAGATTAAATAATATTACAGCATTTTTCATTTAAAACTATTAATTCTTTCTGTAATTTTCTTTAAAACTTCAGGATTAGTTTCCGGTAAGATACCGTGACCGAGATTAAAAATATATGGATGACCTTTAAAAATATTTAAATACTTATCAACTTCTTTAAATATTATACTCTCTTCCATAAATAAAATTTTAGGATCCATTCCACCTTGCAAACAAAAAGATTTAAGATTATTTCTAGCCCAAACTGGGTCTATTTCATAGTCTAAACTTAAACAATCTGGTTTAACAATATCTGCAAATTTCAAATAATTTTTATTAATACCACGCGGAAAACAAATAACAGGAATATTTCTTCTTTTACAAAATTCTACAATTTTTCTGTTTGGTTCGTAACAATAATCAAAAAGGTTTTTGTCTGATAACAATCCTGCCCAAGAATCAAATATTTGAACTGTGTCTGCACCAGCTTGAATTTGTCTTTCTATATGTAAACATAAATATTCAATAATCTTATCTAAAACTGTTTTAATTTCTGATTCTAATTCATTTAGTTTGTTTGCATTAATTTGATTTTTGTCTATTTTTAATCCGAACATATAAACAATAAGAGTCCATGGTGCGCCTATAAATGCTATTAATGATTTTTTCTTATCAAGAGTATTTCTTGTTATATCTATTGTCTTATAAACTGGATTAAGCTTTTCTAGAAATTTATTATTATTATTATTCAGAAAATGTTTTAAATTAAATAAAGAAAGAATAGGTCCTTTAGATTTTACAAATTCCACTTCTTGACCAAGAGCAAAAGGAACCATTAAAATATCTGAAAATATTATGGCTGCGTCTAAGTTGAATCTTTTTAAAGGTTGTAAAGTAATTTCAGAACTTAGATTACTATCTAAACATAATTTTATAAAATTTGTATTTTGAGCTCTAATTTTTCTAAACTCCGGAAGGTAACGACCTGCTTGTCTCATAAACCAGACAGGGACACAAGAGGTATCTTTATTTAATATACAGTTTGTTAATCTAGTCATTAATATAATTATATATTTAAAAGTATATTATTTGATATAGGTCATGTTAGTTGATGTAATATGTAATTATACATAGTTTTAAACAGCTTTTTACATATAACAATACAGAAAATAACAAGATAAACTAAAAAAAATTTAAATTACTAAGATATTAATAAAATATTATTATCTATTATCAACAACCTATAAAATGTTGAAAACTTGTTAATTATTGTGAAAGAATTTTCAGTTTAAAAATCTTGAATGTATAACAATAAGTTATGATAAGTTTATCGACAGAGTTACCCATGGGACATAAATACCAAATCAACCTAATATCAGACTCAACAGGAGAAACATTAGATAGGATATTTCTTGCCATAAAATCTCAATTTTCAAATTTTAATTGTATTAAAAAACAATATGTTTTCATTAGAACCGAAAATCAAATTAATAAAATCATAAAGGAGGCTGATGGAAATAAAAATGTAATAATTTTATATACTGTTGTTGAACCTAAATTAGACAAATATATTTCACTAACGTGTAAAAAAAAAAATATTCCCTGTTTTGATATTTTAAGTAATTTGATATTAAATTTTTCTAAACTAACAAAACAAAGTCCAACTCACACACCAAGCGCTCAGCACGTATTAGATGATGATTACTATAAAAGAATTGAGGCATTACAATTTTCTATGTCACATGATGACGGAATGAAAACAGAAGATATTGAAAATGCTGATATTGTTTTGCTAGGTGTCAGCAGAACAAGTAAAACCCCAACATCGATTTACCTAGCAAACAGAGGATACAAAACTTTAAACATTCCCCTTGTTGGTAAAGAAAACCTCCCAAAAGACTTGATAGAAAACCCTAGTAATTTTTGCACGATTGGTCTTGTTGTCGAGGCGAACAGGTTGTCCGACATCAGAAATAATAGGCTTGAAATCATGAAAGAGGTCAATATACCCAATTATTCCAATTTAGAGTTTATTCAAAAAGAAATTGAAGAGTCTAAAAAACTTTTTAAAAAGTATAGCTGGCCTGTAATAGACGTAACAAGAAAGTCTGTTGAAGAAACGGCTGCTACCGTCATAAAAATTTTTGATATAAGAAAAGGAATAAAAAAATGAAAATAATTTTAGCATCTAAAAGTGGAGTCAGAAAAGAAATACTAGATAAAAATAATATAGATTGTCTCGTCGAGCCTTCAAACGTAGATGAAGAACAGGTTAAAGATGCACTATTAGCAGTTGGAGCAGATCCTATCTTAATCTCAAAAAATTTAGCAGAGTTAAAGTCCACAAAAGTAAGTAATAAACACCCCGATCAGATGGTGCTAGGCGCAGACAGCGTCATAAGTCTAAACAATAAATTAATTAATAAACCTCAAACTCGAGACGAAGCTTTTAATATACTAAAAAAACTCAATGGATCACTTCATTACTTAATAACATCAGTATGTATTTCAAAAAATGGTGCGATGATATGGAATTTTACCGATCAATCAGAATTAAAGATGAAAAAACTTTCTGATGAAGAAATTAATAACTATTTAAAGAAAATTGAGACAAAGACTCTGTTGTCGTATGGTGTCTATCAAATAGAAGCAGGAGGCTTAGAGCTTTTTGAATCTGTAAAAGGTGACAGAGATTCCATCATGGGCTTGCCTGTTAAACAAATAATAGACTATATTAAAGCGTCTACATGATAGAAAAAAAATATGGCGTTATTGGGAATCCATTATCCCACTCACTTTCACCTCTGTTACATAATTTTTGGTTTAAAAAACACAATATTAAAGCAAATTATTCACTGATAGAAATTAAAGAAGATCAAATTGAAGAGATTGTAAATAAAATTAAAAAAGAGGAACTACAAGGAATTAACGTAACCGTACCATACAAACAAGCAGTGATACCCTTTCTAGATTTAATTATAAACGATGCAAAAGAAACATCCTCTGTAAATACTATATATTTAAATAATGAGAAAAAGGTTGTAGGTGAAAACACAGATGTCTATGGGTTCAACTCTTCTTTCATTAAAAAATTAAACAATGAAGATTTATTAGAAAAAAAAATTCTAATCCTTGGGGCGGGGGGCGTAACACCTTCAATTATTTATTCTTTAAAAAAAAAAAAAATAGAGAAAATATATATAAGCAATAGAACAGTTGAAAAGGCTCAAAGTATAAAAGCTAAATTTCCATTCATAGAAATTATTTTATGGGAAAATATCAATGACATTTCATTAGAAATGGATGTTATTATCAATACTACTTCTCTAGGTATGAAAAATGGGAGTGATTTCAAACAAGAGATTGAAAAAATCAAGCCAAAACTAATCTATTATGATGTCATCTATAATCCTTTAGAAACAAAATTGCTAAAAAAATTTAAAGAGAAAGAAATTAGGACATTTAATGGTTTAGATATGTTTCTTTACCAAGGTCAAAAATCTTTTTGTTTATGGAATAAAATTAATCCAGAAGTAGATCAAGAATTAAAAAATATAATAATATCTAATTTAAAATGAAAATTATTGGAATTACGGGATCGATAGCCTCAGGCAAAACAACCACAGCGCAACTGATGGCAGGTAAAAAATATCCACTATTCAGTGCTGATAAGATTGTTTCAAGTCTATATAAAAAAAAAAAATTTATTAAAATTTTAATAAAAGAATTTAGATTAAAAAAAAAAAAAAAGATTAAAGATCAAATTAAATTACTTATAAGACAAAACAAAAACAATCTCTCTAAGCTTGAAACTATTATTCATCCATTTGTTCAAAAAGAAATGTTAAAATTTTTGAAAAAAAAAAATAAGATAATTTTTTTAGAAATACCACTATTATTAGAAAAAAAATTAAATAGACATTTTAATAAATTAATCTTTGTAGGAGCGAATAAAAATTTAAGATTAAGAAGATATCTTCAAAAAAAAGGTGATAGAGAAATCTTTAATTTATTAGATAAAAAACAATTATCTCCTGATATAAAAAAAAAATATGTGATTTCACAATTAGCAATAATTATTCCTTAGCTAATTTAAGAAAAAATGTTAAAAATTTTATGAAAATTTATGAATGAAATTTTTTTAGATACAGAAACAACAGGATTGTCAGTTCATGACAATCACAGAATAGTAGAAATTGCTTGCATTGAAACAAATGATTTAACTCCAACCAAAAGAATTTTTCATAAAATAATAAACCCTCAAAGAGACGTGCCAGAAAAAGCATTTGAAATCCATGGTTTCTCAACTGATTTTTTAAAAAATAAAGAAACTTTCGATAATGTTGCTGATGAATTCTTGGGATTTATAAAAGATAAAAAAATTATAATTCATAACGCCTCCTTTGATCTAGGTTTTTTAAACTACCAACTAAAACTAATTAGAAAAAATGAAATTAAAATTGATAATGTTATAGATAGTCTTGAGGTTGCGAGAGGAAAATTTCCTGGGACATCCAACTCGTTAGATGCTCTCTGTAGAAGATTTAATGTAGATTTATCACGAAGAACTAAACACAATGCTTTATTAGATTGCGAGCTTTTAAGGGAAGTCTATATCAATTTACTCGATGTAAAAGAACCGAAACTTATTTTCTCGAACGAAAATTTAGAAACTAATTTAGAATATAAAAAAAATATTAAGAAAAACTATTGTAAAATTGTTGTTAAACCTACTGTTGAAGAACTTGAGCTACATAAAAAATTTTTAAAAAAAGAACTAAAAAAAAATTTTTATTGAATAATTTTTTTTAAATGAAGCTCTTTAAAATTAATTTGCCTTTCGATATTAATTTTACTAAATCCAGATTTTTCAAATAACAAAATAAATAAACTTCTTATTTCGGGATAAATTTCGTTAGGAATTTTAATCAAAATAATTTCTTCTAACAAACTTTTATTAGCCAGGTCTCCATCTATTTCAATAATTGTAGAAAAAATTATTTGAGTATTTATTTTGTCAAAATCATTTGAGTTAGGATTTAACGAGAGAGTTGTTTCAACTTCAATAATTTGGTCTTTAAATTGATTGCTTTTAATATCAATATTAACTTTGTAATTGGCGATATTTTTTTCTAATAAAAAAAAAATCTTAGGACTTGGTATTTCAAATTTTAAATCTTTTATATATTTTGCTATTATTTTATAATTCATCTTTCTCTCTTTTTTCTTCAATAATTTCAGCATCAATAATTTCAGTTTTGTTCGACGCATTATTTTTATACTTATTTCTAAGCCATAAATTTATTATTATTTTTCTTGTAAAAGGAACAAGAAATAAAAAACCAATTGCGTCAGAAATGAATCCTGGTAAAATAAGTAAAACGGCAGCAATCGCAATTGAAGCACCAGATAATATTTCATAAAATGGATTTTTATTTTTATATAGATTAACCATGCCAGCTTTAATGGTATTTAGTCCTTCTATTTTTGCGTAATAAATCCCTACAACAGCCGTAAACAAAATTATTAAAATTGTATTTAAAGTTCCTATTTGATGCCCAATTTTAATCATGACTACAATCTCAAAAATTGGTAAACCGATAATTAGTAGTAAA
>MDTF01011293.1_pt1 | contig 12509 bp, 12 predicted proteins | sample 811191 | NCBI WGS metagenome assembly MDTF01 (sample SAMN05326649, study PRJNA326480) | marine metagenome | isolation source: seawater | place: Southern Ocean | collected 2011
ACTGTGTAATCTATATTCATACGAATCAATTTGATTATGAAACTAGCCTTTGTTATTTACAAGTAAATAATTATGAAACAAATAAATTTATTTTTGGAATTAACGAGGTTAAAAAAGCCAATTGGTTACATGCTATTATTTTGGCCTTGTGCATGGGGCGTAACACTTGCATATAATTTTTCAAACAGTCTTAATAATTATTTTTTTTATCTATCTTTATTTTTTTTGGGATCAGTTTTAATGCGCTCTGCAGGTTGCATAGTAAATGATATGTCTGATAAGGAGTTTGATAAAAAGGTTGAGAGAACAAAAAATAGGCCAATAGCCTCAAATAAAGTATCTGTAAAACTAGCACTCTTTTACACAATTATTTTGTGCTCACTCGCTTTTTTAGTTTTAATTAATTTTAACAACTTAACAATTATTCTTGCACTATGCTCTATGCCCTTGGCTTTTGCCTACCCTTTAATGAAAAGGTTTACCTATTGGCCGCAATTTTTTTTAGGAATAACATTTAACTATGGTTTGATTTTAGGATGGATATCAATAGTAGGTGAGATAAACATTGTCCCTATTATCTTATATCTTGGAGCCATATTTTGGACACTAGGGTATGATACTATATATGGGTTTCAGGACATTAAAGATGATGAAATTATAGGAGTTAAGTCAACCTCAATTAAGTTTAAAAAAAATCCAAAATTATTTTTAAAATTATGTTATCTAATTTTTATCACTTCTTTTTTTATGATAGGACTAATAATGAAGTTTAATATATTTTATTTTTTAGTTCTTTGTTTTGCTGCCGTCCATTTATTTTTTTATCAAATACAAAAGCTAAATATCAAGTCTGAATATAATTGTCTGAATATTTTTAAAAGCAATAATATTCTTGGATTAATAATTTATATTAGTTTGCTAACAGGAAAGATATTCATATGATAAAAAATGTACCCATTCTCAAACGACTTTATAGAGATTATACAAAAAAATTTATTAAAAAAATAATACTATCAGTTTTCCTTTCTTTATTGGTGGCTGGCAGTACTTCAATGATAGCTTATTTACTTGATCCAGCTATAAAAAAAATATTTATTGAAAAAGATCAGTCATTAATTTTTATAATTCCTGTTTTAATTATAATAGCTTTTACAACAAAGGGTGCTTCTCTTTATTGCGCAAAAGTAATAATGATTCGCGTTGGTGAAAATGTTAAAAGAGATGTCCAGAGTGATATGATGAAATCGCTGATAAAAGCTGATACTCAAATTATAGATAATAAGCATTCGGGAAAATTTGTTAACAACATTATGGCCGATGCAGGAATGATCACTAGTTTAATAAGTGTTGTTATTCTTAATCTTTTTAAAGATAGCTTAACTTTAATTGGATTGCTAACAGTCATGTTTTACCAAAACTGGAAATTATCCCTATTAGCAATGATTATGATTCCATTAGCGAGTATAGCTTCAAAAAGTTTGGGTAAAAGAATAGGTAAAGTTTCAACTGAGGTTATGGAAAAAGCAGGCATACTTACTGCGTATTTAATGGAAATTTTTAAAAACCATAAACTTATAAAAATATTTCAAAACGAAGAATATGAAGAAGAAAAATCTAAAAATCGAATTAATGATGTAATGGAAAAATCAATCAAAATAGGCACCGTATTTGTTAGAGCCTCACCAATAATGGAATTTTTAACTGGAATAATGATAGCAGGCTTAATTTTTTATTCAGGAAAATTAATCATTGCCGGTGAAATAGATATCAATAATTTTTTTTCATTCCTGGCAGCGATGATGCTGGCTTATCAACCAGTTAGGTCTCTTGCCACTTTGAATATGGCTATAAATCAGGGCTTAGCTGCAGCAAAAAGAATACTACCCATAATTGATCAAGAAAATCAAATATTTGATAAAGCCACCGACCTAGATATTAAACTAACTAATGGAGATATAGTATTTAAGTCTGTTGATTTTAAATATGGAGAAGAAAAAAATGTTTTAAGCTCAGTAAACCTTAAATTTTCAGGAGGTAAAATGACTTCTTTAGTGGGATTAAGTGGTGCTGGAAAATCAACTATTTTAAATCTAATACCAAGGTTTTATGACTCAGTGTCAGGAGATATATTAATAGACGACCAATCAATATATAAATCTAAGATAAAATCACTAAGAAAAAATATCTCATTAGTAAGTCAGGATACAACTCTATTTGATGACACCATCAGGAATAATATCGCCTATGCAAACTTAAATGCAACAGATGAAGAAATTAAAGAAGCAGCAAGACTATCATACGCAAGTGAATTTATTGAAAAACTTCCTAAAAAATTTGACTCAGTAATTGGAGAAAACGGTATTAGATTATCTGGGGGAGAAAAACAGAGATTATCAATAGCAAGAGCAATGCTAAAAAAGAGTCCCATCATATTGTTAGATGAGGCGACTTCATCTCTTGATGCTGAAACAGAAAATAAAATTCAAGAGGCAATAACATATTTAACAAAAAATAGAACAACTATTGTCATTGCACATAGGTTATCTACAATCTTAAATTCTGACAGAATATATGTAATAGATAAAGGAAATGTAGTCGCAGAAGGTGAACATAAAGAATTACTAGACATATCAAAAATTTATAAAAACTTTTATGATAAGCAGCTAAGAAACAATTAAATGTTATATCTATATAGATTAATAATTAATTTCATCTTTTTACTCTCCCCTTTCATAATACTAATAAGGTTAATGAAAAAAAAAGAAGATTTAGTAAGGTTTAAAGAAAAGTTTTGTTTTTTCTCAAGAAAAAGAATTAAAGGGAAATTAATATGGATACATGGCGCAAGTGTTGGAGAAATTTTAAGTGTTATTCCTTTAGTTGAAAAATTAGAAAAAAATAAAAAAATTAAACAGATTTTGATTACTTCGAATACCTTAAGTTCTTCAAAAATTTTGTCTCAATTAAAATTAAAAAAAACTATTCATCAATTTTTTCCTATAGATACGAATTTTAATAGCAGAAAATTTTTGAATTACTGGAAACCCTCAACAATAATCTTCATTGACTCTGAAATATGGCCAAACATGCTGACAAACATAAAAAAAAAATCTATTTCCTTAATTCTTTTAAATGCAAGAATAACTAAGAAATCCTTTAGAAGGTGGAGGCAATTTCCCAAATTATCAAAAAATTTATTTAAAATTTTTGACATATGTCTTACATCAAATGAGGATTCTAAAAGATATCTTAATATATTAGGTGCAAAGAATATAAGCTATATCGGGAATTTAAAATTCTCCCAAAGTGAGGAGGGTCAATATAATTTAAACGATAAATTAAAAAAAAAAATTTCAGCTAGAGTAATTTGGTGCGCAACAAGCACTCATGATGGGGAAGAAATATACTGTGCGCGTATTCATAAAAAACTTAAGGCTAAATATAAAGATTTATTAACGATAATTATTCCAAGACATGTGAATAGAATTAAAGAAATAACTCATGAAATAAAAAAAATAAACCTTAATATTCACATTCATAATTCAAAAGCCAAAATGGATAAAAATACTGACATTTACCTAGTTAATTCTTATGGTGAAACTAAATCTTTTTTTAAAATCTGTAAAATTGTTTTTTTAGGTGGATCACTAATTAAACATGGTGGACAAAACCCTTTAGAACCTGCTCGATATGGATGTAAAATATTACATGGCCCAAATATCTGGAATTTTAAAGAAATATATAATTTATTGAATAAACTTGGAATATCCACCAGAGCAAAAGGAATAAATCAAATGACAAGAAATATTAACAATTTATTTAGAAATAAATCTAATACAGTTAAAATTAAAGCTACTATAAATGATTTAGGAAATAAAATTTTACAAGACACACTCAAAGAAGTAAATTATTTTATTGCAAAAAAATGAAGTTAAAAAAACCTAGTTTTTGGGATTATAAAAAACCAAGTTTCATTTCATATTTGCTGTTGCCCTTTACACTGCCACTTATCATAAATAATTTTTTTTTAGATTTTAAGCCAAAAAAAAGTAACAAAGAAATTAAAAGTATTTGTGTTGGAAATTTATACGTTGGTGGTACTGCTAAAACACCCTTAACTATTAAAATTAATGAAATTTTAACAAAGATTAATTTAAGAACAGCAACTATAAAAAAATTTTATACTGATCAAATAGATGAACAAAAACTCTTAGAGAAAAAAACTAAACTATATTGTTTTAAAAATAGAAAAAAGGCAATTAAGGAGGCTATTAAGGATGGTGTTGATGTAGCAATATTTGATGACGGGCTTCAAGACTTGGCAATAGAATATGATTTATCATTTGTTTGTTTTAATAATTTAACCTGGATTGGTAATGGTTTTTTGATTCCAGCTGGTCCTATGAGAGAAAAATTGAAAAGCTTAAGAAAATATGATGCGGTTTTTCTCAATGGAAATGGTGAAAACGTTTCAAGATTAAAGATACTAATAAAGAAGTTTAATAAAAAAATTAAGATATTTGAGACATATTATAAAGTAAAAAATATTAATAAATTTAAAAAAAAAGAAAAATATTTAATTTTCTCTGGAATTGGAAACCCCGAAAGTTTTAAAAAAACATTGACTAAGAATAATTTTAATATAATTGAAGAGGTGATATTTCCTGATCACTATCAATATAGTGCAAGTGATATAAATAATATAAAAAAGTTAGCAAAAGAACTAAATGCTAAGATTATAACAACTGAAAAAGATTACGTAAAAATTAATTCTAGAGATAATAAGGAAATAAATTTTTTAGAAATTGTACTTTTTTTAAAAAAAGAAAAAGAATTAATAAATTTTATTAAAAAAAACATATGAAACTAATAAAATATTTTATTCAATTCTTAATTATTTCAATATTATTTTTTTTATTTAAAATTTTGGGATTAAAATTAGCCTCCAATTTTTCTAAAAAGATTTCTATGTTATTTGGCCCACTTTTTAGATCTAAAAAAACTATAAACAAAAATATCTTGAGAGCTTTTCCTGATTTAGAAAATGATGAAGTGAATAAAATTTCTAAAAACATGTGGGGAAATTATGGAAGAATTCTTTCAGAATATATGTTTATGAGTGACTTTAGATTAAAAAATAAAATAGAAATAAGAGGTCAAGAAATTCTTGACCAAATAAAAAAAGATAATGAGCGTGTTATATTTGTTTCTGGCCATTTTAATAATTTTGAACTGATGGCAATGCATATTGAAAAATCAGGTATTAATTTAGCTACAATTTATAGACCACTCAATAATAAATTCTTAAATTACTATATGGAAAAAATTAGAAAGAAGTATATTTGTAAGAGACAAATTAAAAAAGGACCTTCCGGTACAAGAAAACTTCTTTCGTTGTTTAAGAAAGGTTTTTCAATTGCATTAATGATTGATCAAAGGGTATCTGAGGGAATCTTATCTGAGTTTTTTAGACATAAAGCTTTAACAACAACTATACCCGCTCAATTTGTTAAAAAGTTCAAATGTAAAATAGTACCAATATACATTGAGCGAACTGAAAATGTAAATTATAGGCTGACAGTTCACTCACCTATTGATTTTAAGAGTGAAGAAAACGTTGATGTTATCACCTTAAGGTTAAATGATGTATTGGAAAAAATGATTTTAAAAAATCCAGATCAGTGGATATGGTCTCACAATAGATGGAAATGATCTAAATTATGTGTTGTGAATTAGTCTCTTTCTTTTTTGTCCGCAGCTTCTTTATATGAATAATAAGGTTCTTGAAGTTCTACATTCCAATAATTCAAATCCTCTAGACTAATAGATTTACCTGAGATCGCACAAATAACATGATCTCCTTGCTCAAGAATTTCAAAATTATTAGGTAAATATTTTATTTTTGCTAATTTTTTATTCATTTTTAGTTTATATATTTCTATATGAAAGTTGGAATAATTGGAAGTGGTGGACGAGAACATTCAATTTGTACGTCGTTAAATAAATCACCTAACGTAAAAAAGATATACTGCTTTCCTGGTAACGCAGGAACTTCACATTTAGCCGAAAATGTTTCTTTAGATTTGGGAAACTTTGACGATTTAAAGGGTTTTATAATCTCCAATAAGATTGATCTCATAATAGTCGGCCCAGAAAAACCATTGGTTGATGGGATAGTTGATTTTTTAGAAAAGAATAATATCAAAGTATTTGGTCCCAATAAGTTAGCAGCACAACTAGAGGGCTCTAAAATATTTACAAAAAAATTGTGTGAAAAATATCAAATTCCAACTGCAAAGTTTGGAATATCAAAAAATATCGAAGATTCTAAAGAATTTATTAAGGGTACCAAATATCCTATAGTTATAAAAGCTGATGGACTAGCCTCAGGTAAGGGTGTTTATATTTGTAGTGATAAGGATGATGCGGAGATAGCAATTAAAGAAATATTTGGTGGAAAATTTGGTAAAGCAGAGAATATATTAATTGAAGAATTTCTTGATGGTGAGGAAATGAGTTATTTTATTATAACAGATGGTTTAACAATCCAAAATTTTGAAACTGCACAAGACCATAAGAAAGTATTAGAGGGTGATTTGGGAAAGAATACTGGAGGCATGGGTGCTTATTCACCATCACGACTAATTAATAAAAAAATGGAAAATAAAATTATAAAGAAAATAATAGAACCAACAATTAAAGGTTTAAACGATATTGGAATAAATTATAAAGGTTTTTTATATGCAGGACTTATGATTGTTAAAGATGAGCCATATTTGATTGAGTACAATGTGCGTATGGGAGATCCAGAATGCCAAACTATTTTGCCAAGATTAAAAACAGATTTATTCAATATTTTTTTGGCATGTACCAACCAAACACTAAATGAAATAGAAATAGAATGGAAAACTGAAAAAAGCCTATGTGTAGTTCTTTGTTCAAATGGTTATCCCGATGCATATGAAAAAAATATTTTAATTGAAAATTTAGATAAAATTCAAATTCCTAATAATCAATACTGTTTTCATGCGGGCACTACTAGGAAAGAGAATAAGATTTATACATCAGGTGGTAGAGTTTTAAATTTTGTTTGTTTGTCTGAAAGTTTTTTAACAGCAAGAAAAAAAATAATTAATTCAATTAATTATTTAAATTGGACTAAAGGTTTTTATCGAAAAGATATTGGTCATAAAGTAATAAGTGAATGAGAATAATATCAGGAAAATATCGGGGTAAAAAAATTCTTCAACCAAAAGATTTAACAACACGACCCCTTAAAGATTTAACAAAGGAGTCTATATTCAATATAATTGTTCATTCAAATAAATTCGATATTAAACTTGAAAATTCTAATATTTTAGATTTATTTTCAGGTATTGGTTCATTCGGGCTGGAGTGTCTCTCAAGGGGGTCTGCTAAGTCAATATTTGTAGAAAATTATAAAGAAGTACTAACAATCCTAAAAAAAAATATTACTAACTTAAATTTTGAAAAAAAATCTTTAGTTATTGAAAAGGATGTATTATACGATTTTAATTATCAAATTCTTGATAATAAATTTAATATTATTTTTATGGATCCACCCTATAAAGAAAAAAATCTAAGTATAATTTTATTAAAAATATTAAATTCTAAAATATTAGATAATAAAGGTATAATAATTATTCACCGACAAAAAGATGATAAAGATAGCTTTCCAGAAGAATTTAGAATTATTGAAGAAAAAACCTATGGAATATCTAGGGTTATTTTTGGTAATTTTAATTAAAGTAATAATTTTTTAGTTTCTTTTTTTATTAATTCCACTGATGGCTGATTATATGGATTTATTTTTAGGGCTCTGCCTATTAAAATAGTCTCTAGAATAAAAAAGCAAAAAAGCTCTCCTAGAGTATTCTCATTTCTATTGTTTATTACAAAGCTTCTAAAAGGTATATTTTTTTTTGAGAATACATTTTCAGTAGCTAATTTTTGAGAAAAAATTATTTGATCTAAGTTTTTATTCTTTAAGTATTTGTGTGTAGAAAATAAATTTGTATTAACAATCTTATTGGAATTATTTTCTTTAACATAAAAAAAAGTAAAAAAATTATTTTTGGGTCCATCAAGGTAAAGTTGCATCAAACTATGATTATCTTTTGGCATCGTGGAGATTATTGGAAGTATACCTCTATTTTTTTTTCCTAAACTTTCAGCTACTAACTGTTGATACCATCTAAATAGATTGTTAGATTTTTTATCATAATTTAGAATTATTGAATTAAATTTTTTTTGTTTTAAAAAATAAAGTGTGTTCGCAACATTTATAGTTAGGTGATTAATAAATTTTTGACTTTTAACTAAGTTATTTAATTGTTTAAATTTTTTTGAATTTAGCCCCATTAATTCCGCGGGTAGCATACCCACTTCAGATAACACAGAATAACGTCCTCCAATAAAATCGTTATGATCAATAATTTCAGCTTTTAACTTTTTAGCAAGAGTAGATAAATAGCTGTTTTTGTTTTCTGTAATAAAAATATTTTTATCTTTTTTTTTTAAATAAACATTTAAATTTGAAATTGTTTCTAGAGTATCTCCTGATTTAGAAATAATTAAATTAATATTTTTTTTGCTCTTATTCTCTTCACTTATTTTTGACTCAAGATTGTTTACAAAATAGAATTTTTTTTTAATTGTATCTTTTAAAAAACTATAAATAGCCTCTGCTCCCAAAATTGAACCACCCATACCAATAATTTTAAAGTTGGAATAATTCTTAAATTTTTTGATTGTTTTAATTGTATAAGAGTTTTTATAAAATGTGCTCAGTGACTTAATAACTGAATTGTTTTCTCTCAACAGTAATTTTAAATCTTCTTTAATCTTAAAATTTTCTTTCTTTACTTTAAAATTCTTAAAATTAATATTTTTTGTTATCACTAATTTACTTTAATTTTTTTTAAAATTGATTCTTCTGTTGTTGTGCTTTTATTGGTTATTTTGGGTCTAATTGATTTATTTGTTTTCTTAAGAAGTTTCTCAATATCTGTAAATTCATCTTTTGATTTGCTTACCTTGTCATTGCTATTTCTAGGAAGGGGTAAAACCTCAAAATCTGGTGGAACTTCCAGGGGATTCTTTTTTTCTATTAAAAACTCCTCTCCCTTACTAATTTTTTTCCCCTCTAAACCATCCTTAACACTTTGACAGCTCATTAAAAAAATAGTTAGGAAAAGTACCTGAAATACGACTTTATTTTTTTTCATTTTAATTTTTATTTTTGAACAGTTCTATTAATATAATGGATATAATACCCAATGTAATGAATATATCTGCCACATTAAACACAAACCAATGGTATTCAGCAATATGAAAATCAATAAAATCTGGAACTGCCTTATAATATATCCTATCAAAGAGATTACTGATCGCTCCCCCAAAAACTATTATAAATGAATACTTTTCAATACCCTTTGTTTTTGTGATTAAAATTACAATTACAAGAGAGATTGCAGCAATAATCAAGCTTATTAAATTATAAATAAGATTTTGATCAAATGAAAGTAATCCAAATGCTATCCCTTTATTCCAAATTAGATATAAATTTAAGTATGAGTTGATATATATATCAACTGAGTTTTCAATTTCGCTAATTTTTAAGATGTAAAATTTTGAAATTCTATCTATCATAAAAATGATAGATACGATCGTAATGTTTAATATAATATTTTTGAAATTTATTTTAGACATTAAATTTCTATCTATAAAGGATGCCTCTCACACCCATTTTTTTTAATTTTCCAGCATACAGAGCATTTTTTTCCTTCTGCCTTTATTGTTGTTACACTTATCTCGCTTGACTCAGTTTTTTTTACACTTGCCGCAGACGTAATACACAATTCTGAAAAGTCTACATCCTCTGTAATGCTAAATAATTTTTTATTTAAGTTAATTATTAAATTAACTTCAAGACTTGACCCAATTTCTTTACTTGCTCTTTTAGTTTCTATACTAATGTTGCAAATATCTCTGATTTTTTTAAGCTCTATCCATTTTTCATTTAATTTTTTATTTTCAAATGATTTAGGAAATTTAATAAACTTTTCTAAGTGAATACTTTTTTTATCTTTATGTATTAAGGTAAAAATTTCTTCTGTTGTAAATGAAAGTATGGGGGCAAACCATCTGACTAAAGCTTCAAGAATAATATTCAATACGGTAATGCAACTTTTTCTTTTATCTGAAGTTTTATTATCACAGTATAAAGTATCTTTTCTAATGTCATAATAAAATGCGGACAGGTCCACTGTACAAAAATTTAGGAGTTCTTTATAAAGATTATGAAAATCATATGATTTAAAATAGTTTTTATAATTTTCATTTAATTCATATACTCTATGGAGCATATATTGCTCTAATTCTGGTAACTCATTTAAATCTAATTTTTCAATATTAATTTTTTCAAAATCATCATTCAGATTTCCAAGTAAATATCTAAACGTATTTCTAATTTTTCTATAAGAGTCCGCATGTTGTTCTAATATAGAAAAATCAATTCTTAAATCTTCTGCATAGTTTGATGAAGCAACCCATATTCTTAAAATATCTGCTCCATATTTTTTTAAAATATCCTCAGGTGCAATTACATTTCCTACTGATTTAGACATCTTAAAACCCTTTCCATCTACTACAAATCCATGAGATAAAATTGATTCATAAGGGGCTCTCCCTCTAGTTCCACATGATTCTAATAATGATGAATGGAACCAACCTCTATGCTGGTCGGATCCTTCCAAATACATCGATGCTGGCCACTGAAGGTCCTCTCTTTTTTCTAAAACAAACGCATGTGTGCAACCACTATCAAACCAAACCTCCACAATATCACTAGTTTTATCGTAATCGTCTGCTTTATATTTATCTCCTAGAAATCTTTGTGGATCATCAGAAAACCAACAATCAGAGCCTTCTTTTTCATAAATGTTTGCAATATTTTCATTAACTTCATCATCAACTAAAATTTCTTTCGTAGTCTTATGGGTAAATATTGGTAATGGCACTCCCCAAACTCTTTGTCTTGAGACACACCAGTCTGGTCTTGTCTCAATCATAGCTTTTATTCTTTCTCTACCTTTGTTTGGATAAAATGTCGTCTCATCAAGAGCTTTTAAAGCTTTTTTTCTAAGACCATGACTTTCCATTGAGATGAACCATTGCGGGGTTGCTCTATGAACCAGTGGTGCTTTTGACCTCCATGAGTGTGGGTAGGAATGAATTAGCTCTCCACTTGATAATAATTTTTTTTGTTCTTTTAGCTTTTCAATTACAATTGGGTTTGATTTAAAAATATGCATTCCTTCAAACAAAGGAACATTTTTTGTGTATTTTCCATCTCCATCAACTGTCTCAATTGCTTTAATACCATGATTTAAACAAAGATTAAAATCATCTGGACCGTGGCTAGGTGCACAATGAACAATGCCTGTTCCCTGTTCTGTTGTAACAAATCTTGCTTCTAGCATTGGAATTTCATGATCATAACCAAGATCTGAAAATGGGTGATTACAAATAGTGCCTTTAAATTCTTTCCCTTTAAATATTTTAATTTCTTTATAATCTTGAATATTACAATTTTTTATAACAGATTCTAATAACGCTTCTGCAATTACTATTTTCCTATTTTTAAAGTCACCATTGTCATTTAATTGAATAATTAAGTAATCTAAACTCTCATTATAAGCTAGAGCCTTGTTTGCTGGTATCGTCCAGGGCGTTGTTGTCCATATAACAACATCTGATCCCTCAAGTTCATTTAAGTTTGATTTTTTAACAGGGAAAGCAGCATAGATTGTATCTGACTTATGATCTTGATATTCAACTTCAGCATCTGCTAAAGCAGTTTTTTCTACCGTAGACCAAAGAACTGGCTTAAATCCTTTATAAAGACTTCCTTCTTTTAAAAACTTACCTAACTCTCTTACAATTTGAGCCTCAGCATCAAAGCTCATAGTGGTATAATGATTTTCCCAATCTCCAATGACACCCAATCTTTTAAATTGTGCCTTATGAACTTCAATCCATTTTTTAGCAAAAGCTCTACATTCTTTTCTAAACTCAGTTATTGGAATTTCATTTTTATTTTTTTTATTCTTTTTATATTGTTCTTCAATTTTCCATTCTATAGGCAAGCCATGACAATCCCATCCTGGAACATACACTGAATCTTTTCCATCCATTTGATGAAATTTAACAATTATATCTTTTAGAATTTTATTTAGCGCTGTACCCATGTGAATATTTCCATTTGCATATGGAGGTCCGTCATGAAGTATAAATTTTTCTTTTCCTTTATTGGATTCTCTCAGTTCTTTATAAAGATCAATTTTTTGCCAATAATCTAAAATTTCCGGTTCTTTATTCTGTAAATTAGCTTTCATGGAAAAAGCTGTTTTGGGTAAATTTATATTTTCTTTGCTCATTTTAACTTCTTTTAGCAACTTTTAAGTCACTTTGAATTTGTTTTTTTA
>MDTF01010805.1_pt1 | contig 12507 bp, 12 predicted proteins | sample 811191 | NCBI WGS metagenome assembly MDTF01 (sample SAMN05326649, study PRJNA326480) | marine metagenome | isolation source: seawater | place: Southern Ocean | collected 2011
GTAAAACAATTCTTGGAAAACAACACTAATTAAATTTTATACTAAGGGGCAATTTATTTTGCCCCTTAGTTAAGTTAAAAACAAAATTCCTTTTTATATTTATGCCAGAAATGCATCCTTCTATACTTATAATTGATTATATTTTAGGTGTTGTTATGTGGACTCTAATTGGAAGAGTAGCGATGAATTTATTTCAGAGAGAAAATTCAGAATTCTTTTTTATGAAAGCATTTGTAAAATTAACAAATCCTTTAATACGTATATTTAAACCAATAACGCCCTCTTTCATCATAGATCCTTTAGTTCCACTTTATGTGGCTTGGTTTTTCTATATGTTTAGATTCTACCTTATGCCCTATCTATTAGGTTATTCGGTCATGGGAATGTTATCTTTTCCACTGGAAAGTGAAATTGCCTCTGAAATATATCGAATTTTTGGTAAAAATTAATTCAAATTAAAAAATAAAGTTGATACTAGTAAACCTAGTAATCAATGAAAAAAATAAAAATTTCACCCTCAATTTTATCTGCTGATTTTAGTCAATTAGGCTTTGAGATTAAAAAACTTGAAGAGGGTGGCGCTGATATGATTCATGTAGATGTAATGGATGGTCATTTTGTTCCCAATCTTACAATTGGTCCACCGGTAATTAAGGCTCTTAGAAAACAGTGTTCTCTTGTGTTTGATGTACATCTAATGATATCTCCAGTTCACAAATATATCGAAGCTTATGCTGATGCAGGGGCAGATATTATAACCATTCATCCTGAAGCAACAGATGATCTGGAAGCTTCAATATTAAAAATTAAGCAATTAAATAAAAAAGTGGGCGTCTCACTTAACCCTGATTCAAAAATTGATTTGATTTTAAACTTTCTTGATAAAATTGATTTAGTTTTAATTATGAGTGTAAACCCAGGATTTGGGGGTCAGAAATTTATGCCTGAAGTTTTGACTAAAATTAAAGAGCTTAAAATAATTCAAGCTGAAAGAAATATCAATTTTGATATTGAAATTGATGGTGGAATAAACTTTGATAATTGTAAAATAGCAATTGATGCAGGTGCCAACATTCTTGTTTCGGGTACAACCATATTTAAAAGTAATGACGGAGATATAAAAAAAAATATTAATTTATTAAGATTAAAATAAGTTAATGATTAATAAAAATTCGTTAAGTTTCTTAAGTCAATTCTATTTAACCTTAAAAAATAATTTTAAAGAGGTTTATCAAAACTCTAACTTTTATAATAAAAAAATTTCCAAAACGTATAATAAAAATTTTGATTATAAACCAAGTCCTTATCTACTATCATCGGTAATAAAATATCAAAAGAAAAAATACAAAATTGAAGACTTTGCTCTAGAGTCTATTTGGAAAAATAATATAAATTCTGAAGATTATGAAAAATTAAATAATTTTTTTTGGTTCTTTAGTTTAGACTTAAAATCTTCAAAAAAAACAACACAATCTGTGGTTATAAATTGGATAAATAAAAACCATAGATACAACCAAAAAAGTTGGGATTTTGATCTTACTTCAAAAAGGATAATTTCCTGGTTATCGAATCATCAACTTACTTATGAGGATAGTGATAAAGATTATAGAATAAAATTTGACCATAGTATTCAAAAACAAACCAATCATCTTTTAAATGAAATAAAAAATTCAAAAGAAGTTGGAAATAAAATGATTGGATGTGCAGCGATTATTCTAACAGGATTAGCTTTTCAAGATGATAAAAATTATCTTAATGATGGATTAAATCTTTTAAAAAAAATTATTAAATCCTCAATTGATACTCAGGGATTTCCAAAATCAAGGAGTATTAATCAACTAATTTTTTATCTGAAATATTTTATAATTATTAGAGAATGGTTTAAAGAATCTCAAAATATAATTCCTGAATATGTTGATGAGACAATTTATTATTTAGGACTAAGCTACGCTTTTATTTGGCAAAATATAAATCAGGATATATTTTTTAATGGTAATTACATTTCCGACAATGATGAATTTGATCAATATTTAAAAAGATTTGGTTATAAGTTTAAAAATGAAAATAGAGAGCTTGCCGGATATGCAATCCTTAGTAATAGGAAAATTGTACTAGCAATGGATGTTGGGCCTAGTCCAAATCGAAATCTTTCTAAAGATTATCAATCAGGTGCCTTGTCTTTTGAAATAATTTCTAATAGAAAAAAACTAATAAGTAATTCTGGTTATTTTGCTAATAAAAATAACAAATTAAATAAACTCTCCAAGAGTACAGCTTTGCAAAGCACTTTGATGATTGAAGATCATTCATCTTGTAGTTTTAAAAAAGTAAAGAAATCAGATTTTATTGTTAATCAAGGTTTAAAAATTACTAAAAAAAATATTGTATTTGAGGATAATTATTGGAAAATTTCAGCTGCACACGATGGGTATACTCATAATTATGGCTCAATCCATGAAAGAGAGATTGAATTTTATCCAGAGCAAATGAAATTTATCGGTTTTGATAAAATACTAAGAAAAGATCCAATTAAAAGTATCAAATTTGATATTAGATTTCATCTAGATCCAAGTACAAAAGTAATGAAAACCCAAGACAATAAATCAATACTAATTGAATTAGAAGACGAAGGTTGGAAATTTAGCTGTGAAAACTTTGATATAAATATTGATAATGGCTTATATTTCGGTAATAAAAATTCTTATAGGAAAAATCAAAATATATTTATATCAGGAATGACTAACTTAGCAGATCAGACTATAAAATGGGATATCACTAAATTATAATGAAAAAAATTCAAACAGCTCTTATTTCAGTTTCCAATAAAAAAGACTTGAAACCTCTTTTAAATATTTTAAAAAAAAATAAAGTAAAAATTATTAGTTCTGGGGGCACATACAAAGAAATTATTAAATTAAAATTTAAGTGTCTAGAAGTTTCAAATTTTACAAATTCTCCTGAAATTTTAGAGGGTAGAGTAAAAACTCTTCATCCTAAAATACATGCTGGGATTTTAAACAAAAGAAATAGTAAATCTCATTTAAAAGATTTAAAAAATAATAATTTTGAAAATATAGATTTAGTGATTGTAAACTTCTACCCTTTTGAAAATACTCTAAAAAAAACTAATAATCATAATAAAATAATAGATAATATAGATGTTGGCGGACCAACAATGGTGCGTTCTGCAGCTAAAAATTATAAAGATGTGACAGTTATCACTTCATCAAATCAATATGAAGAATTAATTCAAGAATTAAAAAAAAATAAAGGATCTACAACTTTAGAGTTTAGAGAGAAACTATCTAGAATTGCTTTTACTGAAACTGCCTATTACGATTCAGTTATATCAAATTATTTTAATAAAATATCAAATACGAATTTTCCTAACAAAAAAGTTTTTCACGCCAACTTGATTGAAGTACCAAGGTACGGCGAAAATCCTCATCAAAAAAGTGGCATATATTCAAAAAATTTAAGTTTAAACATAAAACAAATTCATGGGAAGCAGCTTAGCTATAATAACTATAATGATATATTTGCTGCACTTACTATTTCAAAATCATTACCCAAAAACAGTGGGGTAGTGATAGTCAAACATGCAAATCCATGTGGTGTTTCAATTAAAAAAAATCATTTTGAAAGTTATAAATTTGCTTTATCATGTGATCCTATTAGTGCTTTTGGTGGAGTTGTATCTTGTAACTTTAAAGTAGATAAAAATTTAGCAATTGAATTAAATAAATTATTTTTTGAAGTAATAATAGCTGATAGTTTTGATGAAAACGCACTTAAAATACTTAAGACAAAAAAAAATGTAAGATTGATTGATGCTTCGGGTTATTCTTTAAGTGATAACTTACGATTTGTATCCTTAAACGAAGAGATATTGGTGCAGTCAGGGGATTTAGATAAGTTTAATATTAAAAACTTTAAGATTGTTTCTAAAAAGAAGCCAAATACACAACAAATGAAAAATCTAATTTTTGCATTTAATGTTTGCCGTTATGTAAAATCTAATGCCATAGTTCTGGTTTCTAATGAAACGACTGTTGGTATAGGATCTGGTCAGCCAAGTCGCCTTGATAGTTGCCAAATTGCAATAGATAAAATGAAAAAATTTAATAATACAAATCATTCTGTTGTAGCAGCTTCTGATGCATTCTTTCCTTTTGTTGATGGTATAGAAAAATTAGTCCAATCAGGAATTACTGCAGTAATACAACCTTCTGGCTCGATTAGAGATAAAGAAATTATTAATTTTGCAAACCAGACTAATACTATTTTAGTTTTTTCAAAAACAAGACATTTTAGACATTAATAATTTGGTCTATTTTAGCTGCTAAAATAAAATCATTTTCAGAAAGACCTTTGATGGCATGAGTGGTAATCTTAATTTCGGCATACCCCCAACCAAAAGTTACATCAGGATGATGATCTTCATCCTCAGAAATTTTTCCCACATCATTTATAAATTTTAGACTATCTAAGAAATTTATAAAATTAAATTTTTTATTTAAAAAAAAGATTTCATTTTTATCTCTTGTAATATCCCATCCATCAACTTTTTTTTGATACTTGTGTATTTCCGATATGTCAAATGGGAATACTCCACCCTCACAAGGTACGCATTTTTTTTTTAAAAGATCACTCATAAATTTTTTGGAGCGGGCAAAGGGGGTCGAACCCTCGACCTTCTCGTTGGCAACGAGACGCTCTACCACTGAGCTATGCCCGCAAAAAAAACTAGTATAGATAGCGCATTTTAAATTTGCAAGAAATAGTTACAAGCTAGATAAAAAATTATTTAATCCTATACTGCTAGTAATGAAAAAAAATAATCAAAATTTATCTAAAGAATTGTTTATACCAGTAATAGAGCAAGTAAAGGATGGAAAATATGATGAAGCTCTTGCATTATTAGATAAACTTTTGGAAAAAAATCAAAGTGAAAAAATTATTTTTAAACTTAAAGCTTCAATTTTTTTAAAGAAAAAAGATTGGATTAATTCTATATTTTATTACGAGAAAGTACGTAATGCAGATAATAATTCTGAAGTATCAAATAATATTGGGATTGCGCTTTATAATCTTGGTAAATTGTCTGAAGCAATTATTCAATTTCAAAGTTCAGTTAATACTAACAAAAATTTCCTATCAGGATATGAAAACCTTGGAATGACATATAAACTATTAGGCAAGTACGAATTATCCATTATATTTTTTTTAGAAGCTTTAAAGTTGAATTTATATAATGATAGAGTAAAGAATTTCTTAATAGATATTTGTAATTATTATGATCCTATAAATAATCAAAGATATATCATTGATATTAATTCACAAATTAATAACTTAAATTTATTTGAAAATGAAAAAAAAATAATTAAAAACTCAGAAATTTTTAAATTATTTGAGAATTCTGAAAAGCTATTAAGAGTAAATAAGGTTAATTTTAATTATCCAGAGACACAAATTTTTAGAAGAAATAAATCGAATCTTAATTGTAAGAGACATTTAAAAGTTTTTTCTGAGCATAACATTATACCAAGTTTTTGTTTCAATTGTTACAAAGTACAAATAACTTTAAACAGTGTTTTAGATTTAATAAAATTATATTTTTATTTCAATAATTTGAAATTAGAGAATAATAATATTAGAAAATGCATTGTAGAACTAAGAGAAAATATTAAAGGAAATTATAAAGGATATATATTTACAAATTCAATCAAAGAATCTGAACATATAGTGAATTTATTAAACGATGAAATTAAGTCGGCAGAAATAAACCATAAGGGAATCGAAATAAAACATGGCTGTACAGAATATTATGAAAAATATCAAATTTTTAAGCAAATTGATAAAGATAACAAAAAAGAAATATATTTGGAAAACTGGGCAGATATTGAAAAAGAATTTGATTTTAAAAATCTAATTTTAGAAAAAAATAAAGAAAAAGTTTTCAACAGTACATTGAATAAGTACAATTTATCTGATTTTTTGATTATAAAAAATTGGTTACTATATGCAAAAACTATTGGTGATAATAGTTATAAAGAAATATCTAAATTTGATTTAAAAGAAAATTATCTAGTCAAAATTTTAGAACCACAAGTAAATTTAAGAAAAGAAGAATTATCATAAAAAATTTTAATTTATAATGACACATGAAATTGGAAAAATATTAATTAAAAAAGGACAATATAAAAAAGCTATTTCTGTATTTGAAGAAATAATGGAAACTACCCCAAATGATTTAAGAGCTAATTTCCTTTTAGGTAAAATTTATTACGACTTAAACAATCTTAAAAAAAGTCTCTTTTTTTATAAAAAGTGTAATCAAATTCAAGCAAATAGCCCTAATATACTTTTTAATTTAGCTTTAGTTTTGCAAGGTTTAGGAAAAATAAAAGAATCAAAAAAAACTTATATAAAATTAGTTTCAATTAACCCAAAAGATATTAAATCTTATTATGGATTATTTATTTTAGATATAAATAATATAGACTCTTACTATCTTCAGAAATTAGAAACTTTGGTCAATGATAAAACAATAAGCTTGTTTGAAAAAAGTCTAATTAATTTTATGTTTTCAAAATTGAAAAAAAAAAATAAAGATTTTAAAAAGGAAATTGATTATTTAATTCTTTCGCATCAGCAATGTTATAAGTCTAATTTTGATTATAATGATCAATCAGATTTTTATTATAAAAATGTAATCTCAAATCATTATAATAAAATAAAATTTCAAGGAACCTTTCAAAAAGTAGGTTTTAATGATGCTACCCCCTTATTCATAATTGGGCTTCCAAGGTCAGGTTCAACTCTGATTGAAACAATAATTTCTCACAATTCACAAAATATAGAGTCTGTTGGGGAGTTTCATGCTGTAAACAGATCTATTTTTGATCAGATAAGTTCAGTTATATATTCTAAGGATTTTGATGATAAAAATTTTGAATTAATTATTGATAGAAACAGTTTTCAAAATTCTTTAATAGAAAAATATGAATTTATAAAAAATAATACCTTTATAGATAAATCTTTGGAAAATTTTTTTAATATAGATATTATTTTAGAATTTTTTCCTAATGCTAAATTTTTACACACTTATCGTAATTTTAATGATGCTATAATAGGGATTCATCAAAAAATGCTGCCTGAATTATCCTGGAGTCATAGTTTAGAGAAAATAATTCAATATGCCCAAAACTATCAAAAAATAATTAGTTATTTTAAAAAGAAATATCCTTCTAAAATTATGGATGTAGAATTAACTAATTTAACAAATCAACAAGGGGAAGTAGCTAAAAAAGTTTTGGAGTTTTGTAACATTTCACTTAATGATAACTATTTAGATTTTTACAAAAACAAAAAATTATTTAATAAAACAAACAGTTTTTTACAAGTGAGAGAAAAAATTAAGAAATATAAAACTAGCGAATATCAACCTTATTATTATCTACTAGATAAATTTAATAGTATAGAAGATAGTTAAAATTATTTTTGACATTTGATATATGAATTAATTGAACTATACTTATTTATAAACATGAAAACAATTGATTTACCAAAAAAAATACCTGTATTTCCGATGAGTAATTTTATTATTTTTCCCAAAACCACTGTTCCTTTAAATATTTTTGAGCCACGTTATATTGATATGGTTAATGACAGCATGAAATCAAATAAATTAATAGGAATGATACAGCCTAAAAGCTCAAGCGTTGAAGAAAACACTTCTGAGCTACATGATATCGGTTGTCTTGGAAAAATAACTAGCTTCAAAGAAACTGAAGACGGTCGTTATATGATTGATTTAAAGGGCTTAGTTAGATTTAAGATAATTAAAGAAGTAAGATCTGAAAATAAATACAGAGAATATGAGATTGATTTTAAAAATTTTTATCATGATCTAGAAGGAAAAAAAGAAGAACTTAAATTTACCGATCTTGAGTTAATTTTTAAAGATTTAAAATCTTTATTTGAGAAAAGAGGGTTTATAATTAATTGGAAAGAGCTCGAAAAACAAAGTCTTGATGAAACAATCAATGCATTGGCTATGGCCTCTCCTTTTTCTCTAGAAGAAAAACAGATTTTATTAGAAGCTAAAAATCTTAGTGTAAGAAAAAATAAAATAACAGAAATTTTAAGAACTTATACCTATGATGTTTTCAACAATACAACTTTACAATAAATTAAAATAAAATTCCTTTATCAGCAATCCTTGTTAGAACTTTATTGATCACAGAATTTCTACCCATAAATTGAACAGATTTACTTAATATATTACTTTTGATTTTCCTTTCAATATTAAAAATTTCATGAATTAAATCTATTCCACTCGAAAAAATAAAATTTTTATGTCTCAATATATTTTCAAATTCCTCATTTACTGAACTGTCTAAGGACAGGCCTAGTTCTTTTCTATTTTTAATTATTTTAGTAAGAATTTTTATATCTCTAATAATCATATTAAATCCTTGGCCTGCTAAGGGATGAATTCTATGTAACAAATCACCAAATGCTAAGATATTATTGTGGTAGTATGACCTCAAATTTAAAGACTTTAATTCAAAATTCTCCATTTTTGATATCTTATTAATTCTGTATTTAAAATTGTAAGTTTTGATTAATTCTTCAATATTTTTTTTTTCAATAGAATTATGAACCGAAAAGACTACTGAGGTTTCACTGCTAGAAATTGGCAAAAAAGCTAACGGACCTAATTTTGTAAAAATTTGTATAGCAGTATCATTTTTAATTTTTTCATGTTTAATAATAGCTGTGTGAGCAGAACTATTATATTTTTTTATAATTTTTTTACTAAAATATTTTTTAGTCACTAGATGAGAGTGGTTACAATTAACTATAAGTTGATACTCATTAACAAAAGATAGTTTTTTATTATCAGATATTTTTTTTTTAAAAAATTTGTTTTTGGATAGGTCTTTTTCTAAAACTTTATATAATTCATTGTTTTTAATAATTGAAAAGAGTTCCTCATTGTTATTTGTAAAATTTATTAATTCTTCATTTTTGAGATTATCTGTAAATATTTCTATCTTTTTTAACTTCCAAAGTAATTTTTCGATATTAATTATATTTTTATTAAAAAAATCAGTGTTATTTTTTGAAATACCAAGAGTTCTGGACTGATTTAACTTTAGTAGTTTTTTTGGAACCAATAGATCAACATAGATATTCTGGTTAACTAAAGCCATCGCCAAAGTTAAGCTGGATAGACCATCACCTAGTATACAAACTTTCATATTATTTTTAATTTTAACAATAAAAATTAGATGATACAAAGTGATTAAATTGTTTCATTTATATGAATATTAAAAAAACAGCTAATTTATTACTTAATTTTGTCACTAAAAGACTGGCAGAAATGTTTGGTATTGCCATTTTTGTATCAGGAACAATGTTGTTAATCGCACTAACAACCTACTCACCGGATGATCCAAATTTTATTTTTCCTAACAATACTAAAATTAACAATTTATTGGGATTCCAGGGAAGCTTTGTATCTGATTTATTTTTTCAATCTGTTGGCCTGATGGCCTATCTAATTTCTTTCACCTTTATAGTAACAGGCATCAACATATTTAGAATTAAGGAGTTTTTTTTAATCATTGAAAATATTTTTTTTGTTACACTTTATAGTTTATTTGGAACTTTTTTTTTGACACATTTTTACTCAGATGGGTTTTTACTTTACATAAATGGTAATGGTGGATTTGTTGGTAGTTATTTAAATCAAACATTTCTTAATTCATTAGTACAAACTAATAATTCTATATTTTATTTTGTATTAATTTTGGTAACATTGTTTTTATTTTTAATCAGTATTAACTTTAGTCTATCAAAATTTTTTTTAAGCATTAAAAAATTGATAAATTTATTTCCAAAAAAAAATGAAAAAAATTATACATATAGAAGTGAAATAATTAGCGAATATATTCCTCAAGATGAAATAAAAAATCTAATTCAGGAAGACCTACCATTTATAAAAAATGAAAATAAATTACAAGATAGGATTAAATTTCAATTACCAAGCTTAAATTTACTGAAAAACCCAACAAAAAAAGAAAGAGAAAATTTTGAAAAAAATGAAGCTCATGATCCTAAATTTTTAGAAAAAATATTATTGGATTTTGGTGTTAGTGGGAATATTAAAAAAGTTAGTCATGGACCTGTTGTCACTCTTAATGAATTTGAACCTGCTGCTGGAATCAAAGTTTCTAAAATAATTAATCTATCGGACGATATAGCTAGAAACACAAGCTCTGAATCAGCCAGAATTGCAACAATACCAGGAAGTAATACTGTGGGAATTGAACTTCCAAATAATTCTAGGGAAAATGTTTATTTAAGTGAGATTTTAAATAATCTTGATTTTAAAAAAAAAGAAATAAAATTACCAATTGCTTTAGGAAAAAGTATTTCTGGTAAACCTATAGTTGGAGATTTAGCAACCATGCCACATCTTCTTATTGCTGGAACCACAGGGTCTGGAAAATCAGTATGTATTAATACAATAATATTATCACTACTATATAGACACACGCCAGACAGATGTAAGTTTATTTTAATAGATCCAAAAATGCTTGAACTTTCAACATACGAAGGAATTCCACACTTATTATGTCCAGTAATTACAGAGGCCAAGAAGGCCGCTTCTGTTCTTGGATGGGTAGTAAAAGAGATGGAGAGTAGATATAGATTGATGACCAAAGAAGGTGTTAGAAATATTGACGGATATAATTCAAAACACAAACTCCCAATGCCATATATAGTTGTAGTTGTTGATGAAATGTCTGATTTAATGCTTGTGGCCGGTAAAGAAATTGAAAATTATATTCAAAAACTATCTCAGATGGCGAGAGCAGCTGGAATTCATATTATCATGGCCACCCAAAGACCAAGTGTTGATGTAATCACTGGTACTATTAAAGCAAATTTCCCAACTAGAATATCTTTCCAAGTTACTTCAAAGATAGACAGCAGAACAATCCTTGGAGAACAGGGTGCTGAACAACTTTTAGGGAAAGGAGATATGCTTTACATGTCATCTGCTAATCGAATTGTTAGAATACACGCACCTTTCGTTTCTGATAATGAAATTGAGAAAATCAATAACTCCCTAAGATCTCAAGCTGAACCTGATTACATAGATGAAATTTTGAACTTTGCTGATGAAAAAGAAATTGGGGATGGTCAAAGCCAAGGTGATAAAGATGAGCTTTACCAGCAAGCCCTAGAAATAATTCGATCAGAAGGCAAAGCATCAACTTCATTTTTACAAAGAAAACTTCAAATTGGCTACAATAGAGCTGCTAGAATTATTGATATGATGGAAGCAGATGGAATTGTAAGTAAAGCAAATCATGTGGGTAAACGGAGTATTATTTGATACTGAAATACTTTTTCTTTATTTTGTGTTTTTTATCTTTGTCTTTCAATGTAAGTGCAAATAATAAAGAAAAAATCATTAATAATTTAAGAGATATAGTAAACCAAAATTTTCAGTTTAAACAAAATATTAATGGGAAGATTGAAACAGGACATTGTACAATAGAATATCCAAAAAAAATTTTCTGTATATACAAAAAAAATAATAAAAAAATTCTAGTATCAAATGGTAGTTCCTTGGTTATAAAAACAATTTCGAGTTATTATCGATATCCCCTTAAAAAAACACCACTTAATTTAATTTTAGATAAATATTTTTTAATTAATAAAATTTATGATTTGGAAGAAGAAACTAAGTATAAACCCCATATCAGCTTTACGATCAAAGAAGGTAACAGCGAAATCGACATCTTTTTTGATTATCAAACATTTGATTTGATTGGTTGGCGAACAAAAGACATATTTCAAAATATTAATACCACTTTTATTTCATCAATCAGAAAAAATCAGTTTATTGATAAAAATTTATTTAGTTTGCCTGCGCCAAATTAAATTCTAATAGTTTCAGTTTTAAAGACTTTCATACCTCTGGCAATATAATTACTTAATGCGTTTTTGTGATCTAATGAACATGTGTGAACCCAAACTCTATTAATGTTGTTAGCAAAAGATTCTTTTATTGCTTGAGATAGTAGATATGAGCCTAATTTTTTATCTTGATATTCTTCTAGTAATCCAAAATAGGCTATCTCGGACTCCTTTTTTTCATGGTGAAAAATTAATTCAAAAAAGCCCGCTGGGTCATCTTTGTTTTTAAAAAAATAGGTTTCAATTTTTTTATTAGATACATAGTCAATCCATTGACTGTCTGTCCAAATTAATCGGTCTATCCACTTATGTTTTCGACCAATATTTTTGTAAAAAAATTTATTTAATTGGAAATTTACAGGATCTAATAAATTTAAAGAATAACTTTCTGAGGGTTTCTTAACCTCTTTTAAATCTTTAAGAGAGTTAATTTCTAAATAATTTCTTTTAACATCTTGTGTCACTCAACCATTTTTCCAACATTTTCACCCCCAAATAAATGAA
>MDTF01004110.1_pt1 | contig 12499 bp, 9 predicted proteins | sample 811191 | NCBI WGS metagenome assembly MDTF01 (sample SAMN05326649, study PRJNA326480) | marine metagenome | isolation source: seawater | place: Southern Ocean | collected 2011
AACAAAAATATTTTCAAATATTTTAAAACTATCGCAAAAATATAATGACCAATACACCAAAACTAATAAGCTATATTATACTAGTCTCCATATTTTACTTTTTAAACCAATGCCAACCAAAAAAAGAAGCTTCTCCAATTGCAGAAAATTCTTGTCATTGTGATGATTTAATCTACGACGATCTATACAATTACTTCTTTATTGAGCAGAGAACTAATCCATATAATGGGAAGTGTTTAGAATATTACAACACGGGAGAGATAAGTTTAGAAAAGAATTTTATAGATGGGAAAATGCACGGAGACATGTTGCGATTTGGTGAAAATGGAATAAGAATATCTTTGGTGGAATTTAAATTGAATTTTATAGACGGAAAAGCTATTTTTTACAATTTAGAAGGTAAAGACAGTGTTGTCCATCAATACAAAAGAGGTAAGTTAGTTTCCAATAGCCATTAACGAATCAAAATTAATCTCTATTTCTTTTTTAAGTTTGCTTAATTGTTCTTGAATTTCCTTTAGCTTTTCTGCATCTTTGGTTTCATACAACTCAAATTCTAGATTGGTTTGCTTCTCTTCTAAGTTGGTAATCTTTCTTTCCAAAGCCTTTTGTTGATTTTGATGCTTTTTATTTTTTTGGGAAGTCTTCTTCTCTGGTTTTTTAGATTCTTTTGCGACACTATTAATATCGTTGTAGTAACTATTAATAAATTGAGTTACTGGTTCATGGTATACTTTAATAGTTTTATCCTTTATGAAATAAACTCTATCCGTAAGCCCATCCAAAAACCCTCTATCGTGAGATACTAAAAGCAATGTTCCAGGATATCCTGCAAGAGCATCTTTTAAAATTTCTTTAGAAATCATATCTAAGTGATTAGTAGGCTCATCTAGAACTAAAAAATTATTTGGTTGAAGCAATAACTTACATAAAGAAAGTCTTGTCTTTTCTCCACCAGATAGTACCTGAACTTTTTTTTCAGTGTCGTCTCCAGAAAACAAAAAAGAACCGAGTATCTGACGAATGTTTTTTCTTACTTCTCCTACTGCGACATCGTCAATAGTTTCAAAGACAGTTTTTTTAGGATCTAACTTATGAGCTTCATCTTGGGCAAAATAACCCATCATAACTTTATGACCCAATTCAATACTTCCATTGTAAGAAATGTCCTTTACTATGCTTTTGATAAAAGTAGACTTTCCCATTCCGTTTTTACCTATTAATGCTATTTTCTCTCCTCTAGATATAGACAAATCAACACTTGAAAAAATTTCTTTATCTCCATACTTTTTTTCTAAACCAGCTATTTTAAGAGTCTCTTTTCCCGAGTGAGAAGGTTCTGGAAATTTAAACTGAATACCATCTTTTTCTAATTGGTCTATCTCAATATCTTCTAGTTTGTCCAACTTCTTTATCAAGGACTGGGCAAATGAAGCTTTATTTTTCTTAGCTCTAAACTTATTGATCAGCTCTTGGGTGTGCTTAACCATTTTTTCTTGATTTTTCTTGGCAGCAATCTGCGTGAAAATCTCCTCTTCTCTAAGCTCTAAATATTTTGAGTAATTAGACTTATAGTCATAGAGCTTGCTATTGGCTAATTCTATAGTTCTATTAGTAATATTATCTAGAAAAGTTTTATCGTGAGAAATTAAGAGTATTATCCCAATATAATTTTTCAAATACATTTCTAACCATTGAATTGATTCTATATCTAAATGGTTAGTTGGTTCATCTAATAAAATGACACTAGGCTTTTGTATTAAAAGCTTAGCCAATTCAACCCTCATTTTCCACCCACCAGAAAAACTAGAATATGATTGATTAAGCTCATTTTGCTCAAAACCTAAACCTTTTAAAATCAATTCAGCGTCTTTTAATTGATTATCTCCGTCTAATAGTAGCAGTTGTTCGTTAAGATCGGAAAGCTCACTTAAAAGCTGCATATATGCTTCAGACTCGTAGTCTTTCCTAGTTGTTAGCTCTAAATTAATTTCGTCAAGCCGATGATTTATTGTTAGAAGCTGTTTATTAGCATTTAGAACCTCGTTTAGGATTTCTTCATTAGAAGAAACGTTTATTTCCTGAGGGAGATATCCGATACTTAAGGAATTGGTGGTATTAATAGTTCCTGAATTTGGCTTTTGCTCACCAGTAATTAGTTTGAGCATTGTAGATTTTCCGGCACCGTTTTTACCAACAATTCCAATCTTATCTTTTGGATTTATTTGAAAAGAAATGTTTTTATACAAATCTCTTCCTCCAAAGCTAACTGTGATATTTGTTAAATTAAGCATATAAAAAAAGCCCTAATTAAAGGGCTCAAAATTATAAAATTATTTGGTTTCTAAAAGTGCCACAAATCGTGCTCAAATGTGAAAATTTCATTTCTGACTTTTTCAGATTGTAATAATGCATCTAATCCATCCCAGTTAGGTGAAACAGCTCTGTCGTAAACATTGCTTTCTTTCTGTATAAAAGAAGAAAAATCTCTTTTCCAAAACAAATCGTCAAAACTCATTCTCTGAGCATCATTTTCAGGGTTGTAAACAAAAAAGTTCTGGAATACATACCTACACTCTGGAAAATATAACCAGAAAAGGTTTTTAAGTCCATCAATTTCTAAAGTTTCAGGATTTTTAGAGTACACAACAGGTGAAATACCTATAATTCTTACGTCTAACATAGACCTTTGCTTATCAAAAAACCAATCTTCTTTTAAAACATATCTTATAATATCTCTACTTTCGTAAGGCTCAACCACAGTTATTTTAATAGTTTCTCCTTCATCATCAATTGCAGGACCTTCAACACCATCAACTATTTCAATAGAATCTACTTGAGTTTCTTGCCCAAACATTGTTTCAAGTTTTCTTTTATAGATTGGATTATTAGCATTTCCATTTTCAGGTCTTACAGGGAATCTAAATTTATCATCTAGTTCTATTCCACCTAAATCATATATAGTTAATGAACCTTCCTCAAGGGCTCCATATTTCATGACTTCGAATAAAGAAATTCTATCGTTTTGCGGTTCCAAAGGATAGTAAAGTTTATGATTCATTTTCTCCTTTAAATCCAAAACACGCCATATTCTTTTACTCCACATAACGTCTGCTTCTCTTAGATGAATGTAGGAGACAACTCTTTTAGTGGGAATATGCTCTTGAATATATACACCATCCAAAACATTAGACTCTAAACTAATTCCTGAACCAGGTAGCTGAGCAACTAGAGAATGAGAAAAAAGAAATATAAATAATATGTTTAGTAATGATTTCATAATTAAATAAGTTTTATAACAATACCACTTTCCAGCCTTTTTACTTTTCCACCAGGACCTTTTACTTCAACACCAGTAAAAGTTAAATTACCACCTTTTGGTATTTTTTTAATCGCAGCTTTCATAGGGCCAGTCAATCTGTTGTTTTTAGATTTATATGTAATAGGTGAGCCATTCTTAGTAGTATACATTTTGAATCCAACAACTTGGTAAGGAACATCTAATGGACTATCTCCAAGTTTTGCAACAATTGTTGAATAGTTAACAGCATTTGCTTTTTTAATGTTTCCACCAGCTTTATTAGCGAAATATGCAGTAGGCTTAGGAAGTGGGAATATTCTAAAGATTTCGTTTGCCAATTCATTACTTTTACCTTTATCGTCTATACCTGTAACAATTAACTTAGCTTCTTTTGCTCTTACATTGGTGACTGTTGCAATGTAGAAACCTTTACTATCAGGACCTCTAACAGTACATCCCCTACCAGAAAGCTTAATAGATTCTGGCTTATATCCAGATGCAGAAACGCGAATTTTATTGCTCCAGTTAATATATAAAACTTGTAAATCTGCTGCAGATATTGCTGCATTAGGGGCTCCTACAGAATAATTAAATTTCCATGGCTTCCATTTTTTAATTCCTTTTTCTTTTACTGCAATAAATCCAGAAAGTATATGGTCCCCTACAGAGCCTGTAATACCAACACTCTGGCCTGCACGACCTTTAAAGGTTTTCATATTGGTTAAATCTTGTTCAGATTCATTTTTCTTTAACTGAGAAGAGTCATCTACCCAATACTTTAATTCCATTGCTTCGGAAGAATCGTAAGCAGCAATCATTACTCTCAATCCAAGGGAATCACCTTGATTAATGTAACTAGTAGCAGAAAACGCCAAAGGGTCAATTTTATTAAAATTAAACGATTGTACTTTTACCCTCGAACTCACCAATTGAGAAGCTAAAGTTTGTACTTGTAAAACATCTGACCTAACTGACGTCATAACTGCAGATGCAGCAACAATAGGGGCGTGGTCAAATTGACCAAAAATCCAAGGATATTCTTCTCCGTGGTTCATTACCTTCTTTGGAATAGTCATTCTAACGTATATATTTCTTACAGCTTCAGCATCTTTAGGGTCTAATTTATTTTCTTCTATCTCAAAACTGATAATTGAGTCTACATCTTTTTCGAAATTTTTTCTATCACTTTCAGACATCAAAAAGTCAGGATCAGCAATTAAAGTTGTGTCAAATTTATATTGGTAAACAACACCACCTTCTAAGGTGTCACTAGGATGATTTGCTATTAATGCAATAAGACCATTCCTATAATGATGTAAATTCTGCATTAAGTGAAGTCCTTCTGGTGCAATTTCTTTGAAATTTGGACCAGCTAATAATCTTGTTGGTGTATCGTAATCATCTTTTTTAGTGTACGTTGACAAATCCCTGATATGAATATATCCTTCATCGTCTATATGAAATAATGGATTATGGTATTCATCATGGTCATTATTTGCCCCATGTAATTCGTGGTGTTCGTCTATAGCAATTAGTCCAAGATCGTTAACTTTATCAACCAATGCCTTAAGCCTTACTTTTGCTTCAGCATCATCGCTAACAATTGCTTCTTCAATATCTACAAACTCATCAAATTTAGTATCAGTTGCAGCAGCAGAAATCAATAGATAAAGATTTCTTTTGACAATATCGTTACACATATGTCTTGTTAAAGTTACAATTTCATCATTGGTGTTTTTGTGAAATTCAACTCTAGCCAATTCATCTGGTGGTGCACCAGTAGCTTTAAGTGTGGCTAGTTTAGTTGCAAATTCACCAGAAAGGTTGGTATTAAAAGATTCTACCTGTTCAATACTACTTTCTAATTTATTGTTTAATGTTACAAATGCATTAATAATTTCCTTAGATACGTTCATGGCTAAAAGTGCCATAAGTACTAAGTACATTAAACCAACCATCTTTTGTCTTGGCGTTTCCTTACCTCCACCCATAATCTAATTTTTTATTTATTATTAGTTAATAATTACTTATTGACATTCATTGCAGACAACATATTTCCATATACTGAATTTAAAGCAGCAAGGTTAGATGTTAAATCAGACATAGTTTCTTTGTACTTTTTAGTATCGTCTACAGAAGACTGAAGATTACTTACAATATCGGTAATTCCAGAAGACATTTCTTCGCTAGCTTTTGAAAGTGAGGAAACACCTTCTAACTGCATCTCATATAAATTATTAAGCTGTGTTAAATTACCAGAAACTTTATCTAATTGGTCACCAAAATTTGAGTTACCAGAAGATACAGAAGTAATTTCTTTGATGGAAGTTGCTGCTTGATCATAAGCATTAGAAAGTTCTCCAGCTTTATTAGACGCCCCTTTTAAATTGTCAACGTACTCATTTGTTGCATCAGCAGCAGAACTAATATCTCCAAGCTTACCAGCGTTGTCACTTAAGCTTTTCATTCCAGCACCTAAACTTTCAATTAATTCAGGCTCAATTTTAGCTTTTGCTAACATATTGTCCAGTTGTTCTACAACTGATTCACTACTTTTATCTGGTAATTCATTAGGACTGTGATCATCTTCAGAGTGACCTAAAGCTAATTCAGGGTAAGCTATAGTCCAATCCAATTCTTCATGTAAGGGTTCATGAGCAGATAACATAAAAATAACAGCTTCAATTCCAAGACCACCAATTAACATAATTGTCGCACCTGGCCAGTGCTGTATTTTAAACATCGCACCAACAATTACAATTGCACCTCCATAACCGTACACAAATTTCATTATTGTTTTAAACTTTGTACTTTCAAAAAAACTATCTCCTGAACTCATAATTTTATTTTTTTATTGTTTTTGTATTTAGTAAATATCTTAATTTATTTTAAAAATCTCCTTCTCTATTAGGACCACCTCTACCTAAGTAGTTCATTACACTACGAAAACCAATGTAACTTTTTGCTGTATCCTGGTATTCATAAGTTCTTGTTCCAGTTTGAAGATAGAAACCTATATCTTTCCATGAACCTCCTCTAATTACTTTTCTTTTCATTGAAGGTGGGTCATGATCCAATGCGTTGTAAACATATTCTGTGTTCATATCGTGTCCATACTCATACATTGATTCGTCATAAGCTGTTCTACACCATTCGGCAACATTACCAGCCATACAATACAATCCAAAATCGTTAGGATGGTACGAACTTGCTTTAACCGTGTGAAATCCACCATCTTCCATATAACGACCTCTAATAGGTTTAAAGTTCCCTAAGAAACACCCTCTAGAATTTCTAGCATATGGGCCTCCCCAAGGATAGGGATTATTATCTAATCCTCCTCTAGCAGCATATTCCCATTCAGTTTCACTAGGAAGTCTAAAATCCTGTACGTAAGCTTCGTAATGAGCTTTTCTCCACGAATTTAGTAATTGAGTTCTCCAAACATTAAAAGCATTACTCTGCTGCCATGTAACTCCAACTACTGGATATTCATCATAAGCAGGGTGCCAGAAATACATGTTAGTCATATATTCGTTGTTGGCATAAGTAAAATCGTGAATCCAACATAGAGTGTCAGGATATACGTTTATAACTTCTTTGATAATAAATCTTGAACGGTCTTCATGCCCTCTTATAGCATTATTTTGACCTTTACTATTTCTTACCCCTAAATTTAAATCTCTACCACTAATTTGACCTGGATCGACTGGAAAAGCCATATCCGGATTTTTCATTTTAACTCTGTGGTCTGGATCTACTTCTGCTGCGGAATTTGAAATTCTTTTAACTAGAGGTCTGCCTTTTTTCGCAGCTTCCTGTAAATCAACCCAATAGTATTCAAACATTAACTTTCTTGTGTCAATTTCTTTTCTAGAGTAAAACCTATCACTCTCATTTAAAAACATAGATGCTAATAAAGGAGCATAATCAATATTTTGTTCCTTGGCTGGGTTAAAAGAAATATAACTAAATCTTTCGTCCCAATTTAATTGCCATTCATCTTCCCCTTTTTCACTTAGTTCATCATCATAAGTAGGGACAAGGAATCTTTCTGGAAATTCTGCACCCAAAATTCTTCTAGCAATAGAATCTTTTACATAATTTACAAACTGACGGTATTCGTTATTTGTGATTTCTGTTTGGTCCATATAAAAAGCTGCTACAGAAACAGTTTTTGTTTTGTTATTATGAGTGTTTGGAACATCTTCATCACTTTGGCCCATATTAAAAGCACCTGCCTGAATATACAACATACCATAAGGATCTGCTTGATACCATATTGGTCTTGCCGAGGCTCCTACTAATTGACCGTTACTTGACTGTGTTGTACAACTAGCAATAGTTAAAACAACTAATATAAAATATAATAATTTCTTCATTTTAAAGCTTTTTATCTTTAATCCAGACCAAAAATGGCTTGATGGAACTCCTATAACGATATTTGATTTAAATAGTTTCAATTTTTATAAAAATCGTGGGTTTTTAGATTTCTCAACGGGTACGGGCTTAGATATTTTAAAATTATAATTCAACATAATATCGTGAGAGCCATTACTGTAATTTCCAATAATGCTTGTTGTAATTCCATAAGCATATCCTATCTTTAATACACTACCATCCGAAAATGGATATTTATAACCTACCATTGGCGCTATTTCATCTCCAAACCTGTAGGTCAATCCAGCCCAAAGCATATTTTTATACAATGCATTTATGTTTACATCCATAATTGAAGAAGATGCATCAGATTTGATTAAAATACTTGGTCTAAGCTGAATGTCAGCATTTAAATCGTAGTTAAATCCTGCAGTTACCCAATAATGGTGAACATTTTGTATGTTTAAATCTTCCATACTAAAACCACCTAAGTGAGTAGTTGAAAAACCAAAGTATAATTCTTTAGTTGAGTAAAAAAGCCCAATATTTATGTCAGGTGTAGATTGGGACACTTTTCCTCCTAAACTCCCTGAAACGCCTGGGATTGAACTATCTAACTCCCAGCTATTTCCAGATGGTGTTCTCCATTGTGCATCAAGACTTTTTTGAATAACACCAATGCTAGCCCCAATTCCTAATTTGCCTGCACCGATAGGTAAATGGTAAGAATAATTTAATCTTGCAATACTATTTTTTTCAAATCCCAATTGGTCAGAAACATAAGTTAATCCTAAGCCACCTCTAACTAATCCTACAGGTGCATGAATATTGACTATTGCTGTGGTTGGACTATTATCAAAGCCAGACCATTGTTGTCTAGCAATCATTGTTGCGTTAATGTTATTATTCATTCCTGCATAACCTGGATTAAATGACAAATTATCGAACATATAGTGCGTAATTTGGTAATCTTGCTGTGCAAGAACATTTCCCGAAAGAATGATAAGTAGTATATAAGTAATAGTTTTTTTCATTTATTTAACTGGAAATCAATGTTTTAGTTCAATAAGGCAGCAATTTAACATGTTGCCATAGTTCACAAAAATACAACATTTAGATTGTAAATATAATAATTTATTAACTAATTTAACTTCCTGTAGGTCTTCCACCACAAATCCGGAATGACACCATTTTGGGCAATTTTATAATCTTCGTGGTTACAAGGAATCAAATGATGGCGTTCAAATTTAAAATCTTTTGTAGGAGGATAAGGTACTTCTAACCACCATCTCTCAGTCTTTTTACTTTTATGAAAAATAAGATTATGCTTAGAGTCTTCGTGATATACAGAATACTTTATTAAATCTTTTTTGCTGCCTACTGGAAAATCATTTTTTCTTTGAGAAAAACCCATCACTAAAAAAAATACTAACTGGGCAACTAATTCAGAATCTACTTCGTTTAGATCGCCCGACTTTAAATTGTAAAAGCCTACACTTGAAACTTTATCACTTAATCCAGCATATTTAATCATTTGACACATCTCGTTGCCAAAAAAACCATTTGGATGGCTGGATACGCTGCTTTTAAATTCGGAATTTCTCAAAGAGGATAAATCGACACTTAATAGATCAGTATTTCTTAAAATAGGCTCTGAATTGGAAATGGTATTTTGCAGCTCTCCTAGCCTAACATAATCAAAAAACAGTTCATCAAAAAACCTTACGTCATCAGAACCAATATAATATTGCTGACAACCAAGAATTGAAAAATTAAATAAATTGTTGGGGCTATGAAGAAGTAAATGGTTGATATAATTTTTATCTGAAATTTTTTGCTCTTTGTCAACAACTACATCAAAACTATGGTCAATACAAGTTAAATTAATAGGTTGCTCTAATTGCTCATAACCTAAATAATTTGCAAAAGTTAAATCTTGAGACCCTCCTAACAAAACCAAAAGCTTACTTTTTTTTTGAATTTCAAAAGTGATTTCTTTTAGGGCTGCATAAGTATCTTTTAGTGTAGAACCAGCGTCTAGAATACCAAGGTCTGAGATTGTTAATGAACCCTCCCACTTGAAATTGTATAGTTTAGTTCTTATTGAATAATGGTCAGTTTCATTCTTTTTTAACGTTGAGTTCCCTCTGTTTTCATTGACTGTTAAGAAAACTATATCTGATAATTCCCATTCAGGAAAACTATTTACATGAGAATCGATAATACTTCCCATTGAGTTTTTAGAAAACTCAATTTGATGAATCGGTTTGAAATAAATTTCAAGACTCATTTATTTTGCTTTTAAAAAAGATTTGGCTTCTTCTAAAGTTATTTTCGAAGGATCTTTTGTAGGCGCTAATTGTTTTTTCTTCTTACCAGAAACCACAAAGAATTTACCCCATCTTCCTTTTTCAACTGAAATCCCATCTTGTTCCCAGTTTTGGATGACTTTTTCTATTTCTTTTTTCTTCTTAGCCTCAATCAATTCTACAATATCCTCGTTAGAAAGATTGTCAAAATCGTACTTCTTATTGACATTAATAAATAAATCGTTCCATTTAATAAATGGCCCAAATCTGCCTTCCCCTTTGGATACTGGAAGACCTTCATATTCTGCAACCGGAGCATTTGCTGCTCTTTTTTCGTTTATTAAAGAAATGGCATTTTCTAATAAAACCTCATCTGGCTCAGTTCCTTTAGGAATTGAAACATTCTCAGTACCAAATTGTATATACGGACCAAATCTTCCAACCTTAATAGTCACCTCTAAATTCTCGTGATCTCCTAAAGATTTAGGGTAATCAAACAATTTTAAAGCTTCTTCTAAGGAAATAGTTTTAATATGTTGCCCTTCTTTAAGGCTTGCAAATTTAGGTTTTTTAGTCTCATCTGAAGTCTCTCCAATTTGAGCAATAGGACCATACTTTCCTAGCTTAACAAATAAGGGCTCTCCACTAGCGGGATCTTTACCAAGCAGTCTTTCTCCATTGGCTCTTTCTGCATTCTCCTTAGTATGTTCTATAGTCTTATGAAATGGAGTGTAAAAACTGGACAACATATCAGTCCACAATAATTCTCCTTTTGCAATTGAATCCAATTCTTTTTCAATATCAGCAGTAAAATTGTAATCCATGATGTTTTTGAAATGCTCCACTAGAAATTCATTTACCACCTCGCCAGTAGTTGTAGGAAATAACTTTTTTCTATCTGCACCAAAATTCTCACTTAAATCAAATTCATTAATAATGTCTTTTTTTAATACAAGTTGTTTAATATCTCTGGTCTTACCTTCTATGTCTTTATTTTCTACATATCCTCTATCCTGAATAGTTTTAATAGTTGGGGCGTAAGTTGATGGTCTTCCTATTCCTAATTCCTCTAGCTTTTTAACCAAAGATGCTTCGGTAAATCTTGCAGATGGTCTTGAAAATTTTTGAGTTGCAGATATTTCGTTACAATTCATTATCTCTCCCTGTGAAACATCAGGTAACTCGTCACTCTTATTGTCTGAATTAGCAGATTTATATAATTTTAAAAAACCTTCAAATTTTATTACTTCTCCAATAGTATTGAAATTTTGTTCTTGTTCGTTATGACCAATCTCAATTGTAGTTCTTTCAATTTCTGCATCACTCATTTGTGAAGCCATAGTCTTTTTCCAAATTAACGAATATAACTTATCTTCTGGGGAACCATCTCCAATAGAGCTAATTGAAAAATTAGAAGGCCTTATCGCTTCATGAGCCTCTTGAGCAGACTTATTTTTATTCTGGAATTTCCTAGGATTTGAAAAATTAGAACCAAAATCTTTTTCAATTTGTTTCTGAATAGCAGTCATTGCATCCATAGACAGACTTACAGAATCTGTTCTCATATATGTAATTCTTCCAGACTCGTAAAGTCTTTGGGCAACAGACATAGTTCTTGAAACATTAAACCCTAATACTCTACTTGCTTCTTGTTGCAAAGTAGAAGTAATAAATGGTGCAGATGGTGTTCTTTTACCAGGTTTTTGAGTTATTTTTTTTACTTTAAACTCTTTGCCTTTAGATAGCTCTAAAAAACTTTTAGCTTCTATAAAAGAAGAGAAGTTAGATGCCAGTTCAGCTTTAAATGCGACACTCTTGGATTCAAACTCAGCAACGACTTTGAATGTTTCAATAGACTTGTGATTTAATATTTTGTTTTCTCTTTCAACAATTAATTTCACTGTAACAGACTGAACTCTACCAGCAGAAAGGCTTGGTCTAATCTTTCTCCATAAAACTGGGGATAATTCAAAACCCACAATTCTGTCGAGAATTCTTCTAGCTTGTTGGGAATTTACTAAATCCTCGTTAATCGTCCTTGGAGAGTCCACAGCTTTTAAAACTGCTTTTTTAGTTATTTCATTGAAAGTTATTCTTTTAGTGTTTGTAGAATTTAATTTTAATGCATGTAATAAATGCCACGAAATTGCCTCCCCTTCACGATCCTCATCAGTTGCTAACCATACTGTTTTGCACTTTTTTGCAATACTTAAAAGCTCATTGACCACTTTTTTCTTTTCTTGCGGCACCACATAAGTAGGATTAAAATTATTTTCAATGTCGATTGGATCTCCTTTTCTAGGTAGTTCTCGGATATGTCCGTAACAGGATTTTACAACAAATTCGCTTCCTAAAAAACCTTCGATGGTTTTGGCTTTTGCGGGGGACTCTACTATTACTAAATTATTCATTTGAAACTATTTTTTAAACTAATAAAGGAATGCAAAGAAATAAAAATATAGTTGATTGAACAATTCACAATAAGAAATGATTAAGATTTTTTAGATAT
>MDTF01012186.1_pt1 | contig 12487 bp, 11 predicted proteins | sample 811191 | NCBI WGS metagenome assembly MDTF01 (sample SAMN05326649, study PRJNA326480) | marine metagenome | isolation source: seawater | place: Southern Ocean | collected 2011
GAATTTCATATTCATGGCAGTAATGCCGTAATTTCTTATTTTTTAAAAGTATTGTCCGAACAAGACAATAGTAGGTTAGCAGAAGCGGGTGAATTTACAAAAATAGCCTTCCTAAACAATAAAGTTGATCTTATAAAGGCAGAAAGTATTGGAGATTTAATACATTCCGAAACAGAACTACAAAGATTACAAGCCACAAATTTAGTGCAAGGTAACGCATCAAATTACTACAATGAATTAAGAGAAAAACTCATTAAGTCATTAGCATATATAGAAGCTAAAATAGATTTTGCTGAAGACGATTTGCCTGAAAGTGTTTTAAATGAGGTTCATAAATCAATCAAACAAGTTCACCATGATATTAAAAAAATTCTAGAAGATGGTAAAGTTGGAGAAAAAATTAGAGATGGTTTCAGAGTGTCGATAGTAGGAGAAGTGAACGCAGGCAAGTCATCTTTGCTTAATTTATTATCCAAAAGAGAAGCCGCCATTGTTTCAGAAGAAAAGGGAACGACTAGAGACATTATTGAAGTATATCTAAATATTGATGGTTACCCAGTCATTTTAGCTGATACGGCAGGTATAAGAGATTCGTCAAATGAAGTCGAAAGGAAGGGAATCTCTTTAGCAATTAGTAAATCCAAGGAGTCCGATCTGAGTTTAATCATGATTGACAATTCATCCAAAGTAATTGATCCAAAAATAGAAAATTTGATAGATGAAGATTGTATTGTTGTTTTAAACAAATCTGATGTTGATGTTAAGCAAAATCATTATTTTAAGAAAGCATCAGTAATATTAATATCTGTTAAAGATAATACAAACATTATTAAGCTGATAAATAAAATAAAAGCAAAATTAAGAAAAAAATTTACAACATCTAACAATGTGTTGGTGACAAGAGAAAGACACAGGCTTAAATTAAATGACTGCTTGAAAGAAATTGATAATTTTCTAAAAAAAAATCAAAACAAAGATATAGAGATGGCAGCCGAGGATCTTAGAATGGCAACAAGACATCTAGGTGGGATAGTTGGAAAAGTGGATGTTGAAGAAATTCTTGATTCTATTTTTAGAGATTTTTGCATAGGTAAATAGTTAAAATTAGATCTTGTAAATTTGTTTCAGAGTAATACATTTAACTCATGAAGGATATGAGCTACGATGTGGTAGTAATAGGCGGTGGACACGCTGGATGTGAGGCTGCAGCAGCTTCCGCTAGAATAGGAGTAAATACTGCTCTTTTTACACATAAAATAGAGACTATAGGAGAAATGTCATGTAACCCCGCGATAGGTGGTTTGGGTAAAGGACATCTTGTCAGAGAAATAGATGCTCTTGATGGCGTAATGGGCGTTGTTACTGATAAATCTGGTATCCAATTTAGACTTTTAAACAGAAGTAGAGGCCCAGCTGTAAGGGGGCCAAGAACGCAATCAGATAGAGCTCTTTATAAAGAACACATGCAAAAAATTTTGCTAAACTATGAAAATCTAACTGTATTAGCTGACCCAGTCATTAAATTTTTATTCGATAATGACAACGATAAAATAATAGGATTTGTCTGTGATAGCGGTAAGCAAATTTATTGCAAACAATTAATCTTAACAACAGGTACATTTTTAAACGGATTAATACACATCGGCCAAAAACAAATACCAGCCGGCAGATTTAACGAAAATCCCTCAACAGGTTTAAGTGAACAACTAGAAAAATATAATATTAAACTAGGTAGACTTAAAACAGGAACTCCACCGCGCCTGGATGGACGATCTATAAATTATGACGAAATTGAAATGCAGGCGGCAGATTCTGATCCTTATTTTTTTTCTTTTTTAACAAACAAACTTAACAATAAACAAATTGCCTGTGGCATCACCCATACAAATAATGAAGTTCATAAGATAATAAGTGATAACATACATTTAAGCGCAATGTATTCTGGCAATATCAAAGGAGTCGGTCCAAGATACTGTCCGTCGATAGAAGACAAGATCGTTAAATTTAAAGAGAAGCAACAACATCAAATTTACTTGGAACCTGAGGGATTAAAGGACAGTACTATTTACCCAAATGGAATATCCACATCGCTACCTGAAGAAATACAATTAAAAATGTTGAGTAAAATCAAAGGTTTAGAGCAAGTCAAGATGGTTCGAGCTGGTTACGCTATAGAGTATGATTATGTCGATCCAAGAGAACTCAAACCAACATTAGAAACTAAAAAAATAAAATCACTTTTTTTAGCTGGTCAAATAAATGGAACAACAGGTTACGAAGAAGCTGCTGCCCAAGGATTGATAGCAGGTATTAACGCAGCATTAAAAATAAAAAATGAAAAAGAATTTATATTAGATAGATCAGAATCTTATATCGGCGTTATGATAGATGACTTGATAACTAAAGGAGTATCTGAGCCATACCGTATGTTTACATCTAGAGCAGAGTATAGATTATCTCTGCGTGCTGATAACGCAGATCAAAGACTAACTCCCTTAGGAATTAAAATTAATTTAGTTAAAAAAACAAGGGAACAAAGTTTTTTAGAAAAACAAAGAAAATTAATTTCTGTTTATGATGTGCTGCAGTCTAAATTAATTTCTCCAAATGTTGCTTCAAAACATTCAATTCAAATAGCTATGGACGGGGTCAAAAGAACCGGTATTGAAGTGTTATCGCAAAAAGGTGTTACTCTTGATAAGCTTCGAAAAATTTGGGAAGACATACCCCATTTTGACAAAATTATTGATTCTCAAGTTGAAATAGACGCTCATTACTTAAGTTATCTAAAAAGACAGACTCACGATATAGCTGCCTTCAAAAAAGACGAATCAATATCTATACCTGAGGACATCGACTATGAAAATTTTAGCGGCCTTTCTACTGAGATTAAATCAAAGCTAAAACTAATAAAACCAAGGACACTTGGACATGCTCTAAGAATAGACGGTGTTACTCCTGCAGCAGCAATTATACTTTTGGCATTCATAAAGAAAAGCAGGTATAAAGTCTCTGTCTAATGACAGAAAAAGAAGTTAAATCTATATTACTAAATCAACTACATTTTAGCCAAGATGCATTATATAAGCTTGATATATTCAGCAAAGCAGTAATTGAATATAATCTAAAGTTTAATTTAATTTCTAAGTCTACAATTAATCAAATTTGGGATAGACACATTCTAGATTCAGCCCAGTTGGTAAAGTTTATAGACTTTAATGATGGATTAAGTTTGTCCGATTTAGGAACTGGTGCCGGTTTTCCAGGTATTGTTATTGCTATTTTTAATAAAAATGATAAATTTCACGTGAAACTTTACGAGAAATCTAGAGTAAAAACAAAATTTTTAATTTCAATATGCGATAAACTCAATATTAAGGCAGATATATTTGAAAATGACTATAAACTACATAAAATCAACAGCAACTACGTAGTATCTAGAGCTTTCAAGAAACTAGAAGAACACATCCGCATTTCACGTGAAATAGTTAAAGTTAATCATAAACTTATTATTTTAAAAGGAAGAAGTGCCGAAGAAGAAATAAAACAACTTAACAATGATTTAAATTATAGTTATAGTTTAGAAAAAAGTATTACTAGTCCCGACTCAAAAATAGTAATAATAGAAATTAAAAAATAGAATGACAAAAATAATTTCTGTAATAAACCAAAAAGGTGGAGTTGGAAAAACAACAACTGTTGTTAATCTTTCAACTGCTCTAGCTCAACTCGGCAAGAAAATTTTAGTTGTAGATTTAGATCCACAAGGCAACGCAACTACCGGTCTTGGTAAATCAAACAATGAAAGTGATATAAATATTTATAAAGTTATTATAGGTCAATCTGACCTAAAAAAATGCATACAAAACAGCTGTGTAAAAAACGTTGATATCATTAGCTCAAACGTCAATTTATCAGGATTAGAAGTAGAAACTGCAACCGATCCTAATAGAGCTTTCCTACTAAAAGAAATTTTAAAAGAAAAAAATAAAGATATACTTGATAAATATGAAAATATTTTTATAGACTGCCCGCCATCACTAAGTTTACTCACTGTGATGTCACTAGTCGCTGCTGACGAATTACTAGTTCCTCTTCAAACAGAATTTTTTGCACTAGAAGGAATTTCCCAACTTGTAAAAACAATTGAAAGAATTAAAATTAGCTTAAATCCTACATTAGAAATAAGAGGAATCTTACTAACGATGTTTGACAAGAGAAATAAATTATCAACTCAAGTAGATGATGAGGCGAGAAAGTATTTTAAAGAAAAAGTATACAAAACTGTAATACCAAGAAACGTCAGATTGTCAGAGGCCCCATCACATGGTGTTCCATGTATTGTTTACGATAAAACATGTCTAGGAAGCCAGTCTTACATAAATCTAGCTAAAGAATTTGTAGAGCAAGGTAGTAAGGGTTTCAGATGACCGAAGAAAAAAATAAAAAGGGCTTGGGCAGAGGACTAATGTCATTATTTGGAGATCAGGTAGATTCTAATAAAAATCTGAAAGAATCTGATAGAAAAAAAAATCTTGATAGCTTATATTTACTAGCATCCATAGGCGATTTGAAGAGGAATAGGTTTCAACCTAGAAATTATTTTGATGAGAAAAAAATAGAAGAATTATCACTCTCTATAAAAAAAAATGGCATAATACAGCCCATAGCAGTAAGAAAAGATAAAGATGGTACGTACGAAATTGTAGCTGGTGAAAGAAGATGGATAGCGGCACAAAGAGCAGGATTACACGAGGTACCTATAATAATCTTAAGCCTTGATGACAAACAATCTCTAGAGTTAGCAATCATAGAGAACATACAAAGAGAAGATTTAAACACAATAGAAGAAGCAAGAGGCTACGAACGACTTATGAAAGAATTTGATTATAATCACGAAAAATTATCAGAATATATGGGAAAAAGTAGAAGTCATGTAAGTAATACATTAAGACTTTTAACCTTACCTAAAGAAGTAATTAATTTAGTAGATCAAGGTAAATTAACAGCAGGTCAAGTAAGACCACTAGTTGGAAGGTTTAATTCTGTCGAGCTAGCTTATGCGATTATTAAAGATGAGTTAAGTGCTAGATCGATCGAGAATTTAGTAAAAAGAGAAAAGGAAAAAGAAGATGATAAATTAAAAACACCTCTAAAAAAAACAGATGCAAATACATTATTAGCACAGAGACAAATCGAAGAAAGTTTAGGTTTAAATACTAAAATAATTAATAAAAAAAATAGCTCCGGGAAAATAATAATTGAATACAACAACGTAGACCAATTTGAAATGCTGTCTAATTTACTAACTAAAGTTAAAAAGCAGAAGTAGCTCTGCAGGTTAGATCAACAATAAGATCTTTTATCAGCACATCATTTCGCAAATAACTATTTTTTTTCATTAAAACTTCAGTTTTACTTATTTTTCCTGCTATTTCATTTAACTTCTTTAAATCCCATTTTTTTAGTTGTTGTTTAATCACTGGTTTATCTTTCCAAAAAATAGGTTTTTTGAAATTTTCTAAAGTTTGTTCAAATTTCTCTTTGTTAGTGGCGCTAGTTTTCATTATTTCTTGCAAGATTGAGATCCTATTATTTAGATTATTTAAATAAAAAAAAGTATCGTCGTTCACAATGTTTATTTCTGATAACAATTTGTTTATTTTAACTTTCTCACCGTTTAGAGCATTATCTCTAATATCGTCAAAACTAGTATCACTCTTGACGTTCATAATTTCTAGAATTTCTTCTTTGTTAATTTTTTTTCCTACAAAAAAATTTTTAATTTTGTTAATTTCATCTTTAATAATTTTTCTGTCCATGTAGGAATTATAAATTATTAGATTAATTATTTCTCCTGACAAACCCTTGTGTTCTTTTAATTCTTTATTTACATATGCAATTAACGTTTGTTCACTATCATGGTAGCATGGAAAAATTGCTAGATTATTTTTTTTTTCAAATAAATTTCTTAATTTTGACTTTTTGTCTAAAACTTCTGAAAAAATATAAATTTTTATATTTTTATTTTCTTTTTCTAAACATTCTGAAATTTCATTATAAATTTTATCAGATGCTTCTTGTATAAAAATTATTTTTTTTTCATTGAAAAGTGATTCATTAACAATATTTTCATATATGATATTTTTATTTTTAATTATCTCTTCTCCAAAAAAACTTATTATTTCGGAACTCCGGTTTTTTTCCTTCAATGCTTGTTTTATATCATCCTTAAGTCCACTATTTTGACCGTAAACTAGAGTGGCTTGGTAGTCTTTTAAGACGTCTATGTTTTTTTCAACAATATAGCTCTTAAGTATCACTAATCTTTTATCGACATAATTATGAAGTTTGTTATTTCATCGGATAATTGTTGAATGGCGTTTTTTGTTGTGCTTTTCTCATTCTTAATTGTACCTGAGTGAATTTCATCAACATCATAATCACTATTTTTCGCAATGGTTTTTTGAGTTATTTTTTTATTTTCTAAATTTATCAACTTTAAATTTGCAGTAAAAGACAATTGATATCTAGTAACCTTACCTGATGTATTTAAAATTTTGGTTTTTTTTTGTTTTTCTATTTTTATTTCAATATCGAATCTATTGTCAGATTCATTATTTGAAAGCATAAGAATGTCATTTTTTATAACATAAGCTAATCTCTCTTCTCCAACAATATTTATATTTTTAATATGAATATTGTTATTTTTTAAATAAACTTTTTTATATCCACACGATATAAGAAAAAGAGAAAATAAACATATTGATATAACCTGCAGTTTTTTTCTCATTTTATTTGGTAAGATAATTAATTATTCTATTTTTCACAAATATTGTTTTCTGTATTTCTTTTTTTAATAATTCGTCATTAATTTTTTTAATTTTTTTACACTCTTGTATAACATTTTTTTCATCCATGTCTTTTCTAACTTCGATAATCTGTTTCGTTTTTCCATTTATTTGTATAGCAATTTTTATTTTACTATTTAAATTTAATTTATTATCAATCTTAGGCCAAACATCGACATTTTTTGTTCCAAGTTGTTCTAAGCATTCGTGAGCAAGATGTGGAACAAATGGTATGAGAACACTCATCAACTTTGAAAGGTTTTTCTTTAATATCTCACTGCATATTTCTTGGTTAAGAGCAGAATTAAATAAACTATAAACACTATAAATATTTGCAATCACCACGTTTAACTGAAAGTTATTAATTAAGTTAGTTATATTCGAAATATACATATTAATATCTGTCTCAAAATCTCTACTCTTAGCATTAGAATCGTGAACGGCACTTTTACGGTTAATAATTGTTTGATTTATATTATAAATTTTTTGTAAAAATTTGTAAGCAGCACTAACACCTTGATTAGACCACTGCACGTCTCTTTCTGGAGGACTGTCAGATAATATAAACCATCTAACTGCGTCAGCACCGTATAATTTAATCATACTCTCGGGATCAACTACATTTTTTTTTGATTTGGACATTGATTCCGAGGGTCCAACTGTAACTTCAGTTTTGTCTAAAGTTTTAATGAATACATTTTTGTCATTTTTTTCTATTTCTTCAGGATTTAACCATTTATTATTAATATCTTTATAAGTCTCATGACAAACCATGCCTTGTGTGAATAAACCCTTGAATGGCTCATCATTTTTAATACTATTATTGTTCTTTTGAACAGCCTTTAAGAAAAATCTTGAATAGAGTAAATGCAAGATTGCATGTTCAACACCACCAATATATTGGTCTACAGGCATCCAATAATTTAAATCATCAATGTTAAAAGGTTCCTTTTTGTTTTTAGGTGAACAAAATCTCATAAAATACCAAGAAGAATCAACAAAAGTATCTAGTGTGTCTGTTTCTCTAATAGCTGATTTACCTGTTTTTTGATGAAAAGTATTTTTCCATGAAGGATGTTTTTCAAGAGGATTTCCCTTCTGTTTTAAATCTACATCCTCAGGTAACATCACAGGTAGCTCGTTTTTTTCTACAGGCACAACGCTACCGTCTTCTAAATAAATCATAGGGATAGGACAACCCCAATATCTTTGTCTCGATATACCCCAGTCTTTCAATCTAAATGTAATTTTTTTTTTCCCTATCTTTTTTTCTTCAATTATATTTATTATTTTTTCTTTAGCCGATTCAACTTCTAAACCATTTAAAAAATCAGAATTAATAAGCAATCCCGGAGAAGTAAATGCTTCATTTTTTATAGAAAAATTTTCAGACGTAGGTTTATTTTCAGTAACAACTATTATAATTTCTAAATTATATTTTTTTGCAAAATCTAGATCGCGCTGATCATGAGCAGGGCAACCGAATATTGCACCAGTTCCATAATCCATTAATACAAAATTTGCCACATAAATTGGAATCTTCTTCCCTGTGATAAAAGGGTGAATTGCAAAAAGATGTGTATTAAAACCTTTTTTTTCAGCAACAGCTAGTGCCTCTTCTGTCGTTCCTGCTTTTAAACACTCTTCTTTAAATTTTAAAAATTGAGAATCTTTTTTAAATTGATCACATAAAGAATGATCCAATGAAATTGCTAAAAAAGATGCTCCAAAAATAGTATCTGGTCTTGTGGTAAAAATTTTGATTTTCTCACTTTTTTTTTCTATTGCGAAATCAATTTCGCAACCTGTCGATCTACCAATCCAATTCTTTTGCATCAATTTAACTTTTTCAGGCCAGTTTTTTAAAGTTTCTAAATCATTTAAAAGTTCATCTGCAAATTTCGTAATATTAAAAACCCATTGAGATAATTTTTTTCTCTCAATTGTTGCTCCAGATCGCCAGCCTTTGCCGTCAATTACCTGTTCATTAGCTAAAACAGTTTGTTCAACTGGGTCCCAATTTACATAATTTTCTTTCTTCGAGACATATCCATTATTGTATAATTCAATAAAGAGCTCCTGTTGATGTTTGTAATAACTCTGATCACAAGTTGATATTTCAAGATCCCAATCAATAGACAACCCTAATAACTTGAGTTGTTTTTTCATTTGAGCAATATTTTTTTCAGTCCAATCTTTTGGATGTAAATTATTTTCTCTTGCTGCATTTTCGGCAGGCAACCCAAATGAATCCCATCCCATTGGATGTAAAACGTTAAATCCATTTAAATATTTAAATCGGGCTATAACATCACCGATTGTATAGTTTCTGACATGTCCCATATGAATTTTTCCAGATGGATACGGAAACATCTCTAAACAATAAAATTTTTTGGAAGAATTAGGTCGGTAAATTTTCTTTTTATTAAAAATTAATTGCCATTTTTTCTCAATTAACTGAAAATTATATCTTTCCATCTTTGTGAAAAATTATTTATTTTTTTTTCTGTTTTTTTCAATCAGTGCCGCTTTTTTAATAATTGTAGACTTCAACTCTTGTTTTATTTTAGAGTTTAAAACATTCACAGTACAATTAAGGTTAGCGGAGCATTTTCTTTGATGAACAGTAATTTTTAAACTATCAGAACGTACTTCGTTTGATAAAAATCTTACAGTTATCTTTAGTGACTCATTTGTATTTTTGTTGTTATTGTACCAGTCGGTTATTACCACACCACCGGAATAGTCTACTGTAGATAGAGGTAAAAAATCTAATGTATCTAAACTTGCTTTCCACATAGGATTAGAAGTATTAAAATTATAAGTAGTCGATTTACCTCGTTTTAATGCAGATCCAATAGATATACCCCTGCCTTCTTTCACGTTTAATTTTGCTCTTTCCATAGCGTTAGTTGGAATATTCTCAGCACTAGTATTAGGATTTCTTTTTAAAACTCCACACTGCTGCAAAGAAAATATAAGAAAAAAAAGCAAAAGTATTTTAGATAATTTGTTTATTGGCATAACTTATTTTTTTAATTTATTGTTTTTTAATTAAATATATCTAAATATAAATACTTAATTATTAAAAAAGCACCTAATTATATCTTAAATTTAAGCACTTAGTCGAAAAACATATATAATCATTGGACGTTTTAGATGTGATAATTATACAACATAAGTTAAAAAAGGCATAAATACAAACAATTAAAATGCCCATTAATCGTAATTTGTAATAGTTTCAGCATGTTGAGATAAAAATCAACATGATTAATTAATCAATACAATAAGAAAAACAAAGGAAAATATGAAAAACATAATCAAAACAGTAATCGTTATGCTTACATCAATTTCTTTATTTGGATCTGCAAATGCGGGAGAACTAACTGTATCTGGTACAGCAAAAGCCACTTACAATATAACTTCTGGATATTCAAATCAGGGTAAAGGATTAGGTGTTACTAACGAATTTGATCTAGGCGCAAATGGCGAACTAGACAACGGTTTTACTTGGAAATACCAAATACAAATGGATCCAGGTAATTCAGGTGCAACTAACAACTCAGATGTACAGAATGATGATTCTCAATTAACTCTAACAACTCCGTATGGAACTGCTGGAGTATTCATTTCCGAAGGTGGACTTGACGTAGAAGATTCAGCCTCGCAATCAGTTTATGGAAGACCAACAGATATTGGTGATCCTTCTGCAACAGTAGATAACATGGATATCGATGGAAACAACAGCTTGCAATACCACACGCCTGCAGGTTTACTTCCGTTCGATACAATTATCAAACTTGCAACAGTACCTAATGCTGGTGGTTCGTCAAATACATCTGGTAACGCAACTGGTGGAGTAACAACATCTGTTACAACAACTGTAGCTGAAACGTATAATGCCGCACAAATCAAAGCAACACCAATGCCTGGACTTAATGTTGGTGCATCATATGTGCAAGCTAATAACGGTGGAACTAGTAGATACCAAGCAGGTAGATCAGGAGCAGTTTTTGCTAAGTATAAAACTGGACCATACAGTGTTGGTATTTCAAGAGCGGAAAATTACCCTCACGTAGCAACTCTTACACCTGTACCGACAAGAGCAGCTAGCATAGAAAGATATGGACAAACTAACGTATCAGCAGCCTATTTGGTTAATGATAACTTGTCAGTATCTTACGAAGTTGAGACTTCTCTTGCTTACAGAGTATCAGATATGGATGACAAACAAGAATCGCAAGCCATCCAAGCAGCGTATACTATGGGCGGAATGACTTTAGCAATAAGCCAAGGTTATTACGACAACCTAGGATATTCAGCGAATAAAGATGCTGAACAAACTTTATTTGCAGTAACTATGGCGTTTTAATTAGTTAACAAATATAAAATTAAAAAAGCCGACGAGAAATCGCCGGCTTTTTTTTTATCTCAGACAATAAAGCAAATCCATTAGATAAAACTAATTTTAATTTCAATAAATTCGAATTATTAATTCCGCCAAGAGGGTAAATTGAAATTTTGTAATGTCTTGATATTAAATTAAACCTAGAAAGACCTATAAAATTTTTCTTATTTTTATAACTAGTTTTGAATATCCTAGATAATATAACAGATTTACAACCTTGCCTTTTTTTTTCACATATTTCCTTGTGATTATGTGCAGACCCAATAAAGTTAAAATTGCAGTTAAGATAAATTTTTTTGTTATAAGCGGATAAATACATCCCATCTGCCTTACAGTCTCTTGCTAAATTGTAATCATTAGCTATATAAAATTTAAATTGTTTAATATGACATTTTTTTCTAAAACTAATTATTGTTGACAAATCTTCCTTTGAACTATTGTTCCTATAAATGATGATAATTTTTTTGTTTTTGTAAAAATAATTAAGATCTATTATTTTAGTGTTTTCTATATATAAATAATAATTGTTCTTTATAATAAACATTATGAAATCAATAATTGATAGATTTGAAAATATAAAATCTCTAATTGGCAATAGCAATGTAAACATTATTGCTGTTAGTAAAACCTTCGCTCTTGATCACGTTAAACCACTAATTGATCATGGACATATTCATTTTGGTGAAAATAAAGTTCAAGAAGCAAAATCTAAATGGATGGATATGCGAAGACACAACCCGAACATTAAGTTGCACATGATTGGCAAATTGCAAACAAATAAAGTCAAGGACGCTGTAAATATCTTTGATTACATTCATTCTCTTGACAACCAAAAATTAGCTATACTTTTGTCGAAGCAAGAAAATACTATCAATAAGAAACTAAAATATTTTATACAGGTTAATGTTGCAAAGGAAAAAAACAAATCTGGCATAGGTGTGGAAATGCTCGATGATTTTTATTATTACTGTATTAAGGAGTTAAATATAAATATAGTTGGTTTGATGGTGATTCCACCCAATGATGAAGAAGGAAATATTCATTTTAAATACCTAATGGAACTGAACAAATCCTTGGGACTTAAAGAACTAAGCATGGGTATGTCTGCAGATTTTCGTGAAGCAATTAAATATGAAGCAACATTTGTCAGAATTGGCAGTTCTATATTTGGAAGCAGATTTTAATATATTTCTAATTTTGTTTTAGAATTAATTTTACCAATTAATAA